>ENA-UEQW01000131-UEQW01000131.1-human-gut-metagenome-genome-assembly--contig:-NODE-131-length-70556-cov-31.692235_pt1 | contig 70556 bp, 56 predicted proteins | sample MGYA00242947_ERZ507947 | MGnify/ENA primary metagenome ERZ507947 (study PRJEB26167, sample SAMN06115421) | human gut metagenome | host: Homo sapiens | place: China:Guizhou | collected 2015-03-17... | reverse complement strand
GGTCTGGAGGGCGCCCGGCCCTCCAGCTCCCCCGACGATCATTTTCTCTCGGAAGTTCGAATATCCACCTCTGCCCCGCCCGCGTCCCGCAGAAGTCGAAAAATTCCGCCCCGGTACTGTTTCCCCCATCCGAAGAGATCTGGAGGGCATTCACTCCTCCTGCCCCCCCAAGTAATATTTTCTCTCGAAAGTTCGCTTGTCGTCTTCCTCCTACAGGAGATGGAACTGTATTGCTCATATTTACTTACCATCGACTTGAAAAAGAGGAAAAAAGAAGGTATACTTATTCCAGAAAACGATAAGCAGGTGTCAATTGCGGAAGCGATGACGCTTCCCCCTTTCGCAAGGATCGTTTCACGCGAGGGAAACGACAGACCACGACTTTAAAACGGGGACACGGAATGGCTTCGGACACAACGAAAACGACAACTCGCCATGGATTAAGAGCAGATTGGCAGAGGCATTTATTTCGATTCTTTTCTTTTTTATTGCTGCTTCCGGCTCTGTTTTATTTTTCTCTTACATTTGAATGCTATCTGCAAAGAAGGCATGCTGATGATTTTGAAAAGCAATATATTGATTTCAAAGAGGTTAGTTCTGGTCAATATCAGTATGAAAAAAATATCTATTTCACGCCGGAGATAGCCACTTTTCTGACTGGTGGCGGAAGAATATATCTGTATATCAAAGATTCGGTGTTGAACAAGCAAACCGTTCAAAGCATTCGTCTGGAAGTGATTCGAGAGAATCATGGAGAAATGAAAAGGTATCGTTACAGTTATTCCGATTCGGAAAAGAGTGCTGAGAGGTTTCGACGTTCAGGTTACCAATGCCTTGCCTTCCCTCCAGTAAAACTTCATGTTGATTACAATCACATAAAGTTCGCGATCAGTGGAATTGAATTGCCTGAACCCGGGAGTGATGCTGAAATTCTGCTCGTCTTTTCCGGGATAAAACGGCGAGTTATCATTTGGACATATTTGTTTAAGGGAGTTGTTTCTTTGGCCGGATGGTTGCTGATTATCTCCATATATGCCTTTGTGAAAAGGAAAGTCAGAAAGAAATAAGGCCCGGAAAAATTCGTACATCAGTCGCCTTTGACCGTGCCCGAGCTTTAAACATGGTCTTTGTTACAACACATATCTCTACGGCTTTGATCGCGCACGGGAACCTAAGCGCCGCGAGCGCATGTGAGAGAACTGCTTTGCGTTTCGCAAAGCAGCAAGGAGCGATTGCGATGCAGTCGAACGGAGTCCGACAAGTAAGGCCCGCGAGGGCCGCGTGCGGATTCGTATCAACCGACTTGGGTCTTCTCGCGGGCGGGGAGGTCTGGAGGGCGCCCGGCCCTCCAGCTCCCCCGACGATCATTTTCTCTCGGAAGTTCGAATATCCACCTCTGCCCCTGACCGCGCAACACAGGAGCCGGAATTTTTCGCCTCGCTACTGTCTTCTCCTATCGAAGAGGTCAGGAGGGCGCCCGGCCCTCCAGCTCCCACGTCTCCCGTTTCGTCGCGGCAGAGAGATGAGGGGGCAGACTTACGGAAGATGCGAGAGGGTCCAAGTCAATGTTCCATGCCAGGATTCCCCCGGCTTGAGGGTCAGATTCCCGGGGCTCTCCATTTCCAGATTGTAACAGCCAAGGCCGAACCAGAGACGCGGAGTGCGGAATTCTTTCAGGTCGAATGTCTGTTTCAGACGAACTTTTCGGATGGTATCGTCCACCTGCCACCAGCCGTCGGAAAAAGCCTGTATCGGTTTATTGCCGAGTCCATTCCAGAAGTTCATGGTGAGGACTTTCCCGCCGACCGGAAAGTGGAGGACATCGGTGCCGTGATCGCCGCTGCCACCTACCGTGTATTCCGGATGAAAATACCAGGAACACGCGACCGGTTCTTTCCCGCCGTTGGTCATCGTGACATCCAGTTTCAAAGAGCCGCGGCCGTCGAGTGTGAGCTGTTTGACAAGCTTCATCCCGGCAGGGGAGACCGCCGTCATGCGCACGCCGTCCGGAAGAAGTTCCGCTTCAAAGGGGGTGTTGGGGGGAATGGCGTATTTTTCCGGAGCACGGACACGATCCCAGAGCGTATAATAGAAGTTGACCCGGTCCAGCCCGGCGAGATGATCGTAGTCGATATGAACCTGATTGCCGCCGGCGGTCTTGTCCAGAATCTCCAGAATTCTGCCGCCGCGCGCCGGATCAACGGTGACCTCCAACCGGTCATCGGAGAGGACGACGACCTCCTTGTCGTACCCGTCCATGCGTTTTGTGGCGACGTTGATTTTCCCGTTGTTCCGGCCGTGGGTCCGGACATAGATGATCTCTTCCGCGGAATGCGAGGCGTAGCGCCCTTCGTAGGAGACCCGGAAGCGATAGCGGTCCAGAATCCGTTCGGTCGGCGGCGGGGAAAATGAGACGGTTTCCGTTTTTCCCGCCGGAAGAACGAGCTGTCTCTCCTGAATTTTTTCGCCGGTTCCGTTTTCCAGAACGCAGAGAACGCGGTACTCTTCTTCGGAGGAGTTCTGCAACGAAAAACGGACTGTCGCGTTCTTCTCTCCGGAACGGATTTCGAAGAGCTTTTTCTCCGGAACGACGCGGATTCCGCTTTTCTTCTCGTCTTTGGTTTCGACGTTGACGCTGCTCAGAAGTTCCACCGGCCCCGGCGCTTTGATGTAGATGACGGATGGTCCGTACAGCGTCCGGAAGGTGCCGTCCGGTCTCGTCTGGATGGCGGAACGTTTCCCGTAGAGTTGCGTGACTTCCACTTTGCCCGGCCGGGTCGTGCGGAAGAGCCCGCTGCGGTCGCCGCGCCCGTCCCAGATGACCGCGGTGAAGGCGCCGGTCTTGGCGTCCTGGTAGTTATAGCCGTAGACGAGTCTTTCATCGGTGCCCTTCATGCGGGAGTGGAGCCGGGAGCTGCCGAGCTGTTCCCCGAGGGTGCAGAAGGCGTAGAAGGAGGGCTTCTTCTGCAGATAGTAGTCCACCATGCCGAAATGATGTTCGGTGTCATTCGGATTGGTTCCCGCATCCCAGAAGGAGTAGAGAAAGACCCGCTTGAATCCGAGAACGTTGTGAATGATGAGCCCGCGGGTCAGGAACTGGGCAATCTGTTCGCGGGAGATCGGAAAGCCCAGCGGATTGGCGATCTGCCCATCTGAATAGCCGAATTCCGTGGAAATTTTGGGCTTGTTTTCATCGCCGTATTTCCGGAGCATGGCGTTGACCTTCTTCATCGCGTCAAACAGAAATTCCGGCGCTCCCTGCGGATAGCCCGGCAGCGCCGGATTGTTCCGCGGGCTGCCGCCGTAGGTGTGCAGATCGAGAACATCGATATACTCTTTCAACCCATGCTGATACATCTGATCCAGATACTGGAGCGCCTCTTTGCTGATGTTGACGGCCGGGGCGGCGACGGCGATCTTCGGATTTTTGGCCTTCCCGGCCTGATATGCCTTGCGGATGCGCTCCGTCGCCTGTTCGGGGGGGCGTCCGGAGAGTTCGGGTTCGTTGCCGCATCCCAGGGCCAGCACGCCGATTTTCGCGGCGATCTCCGGAATCACGCTTTCGGAAAGCATGCCGATTCCGCGGTCGTAGAGAAGATCTGCAACGTGCTTGTGAAGCCGCCACCAGCGAACCTGCCGGACCGGCGTCGTGCCGAGCAGTTCGATTGCCGCGTGATCCCACGCCTTCTGATGGCGGTGCGGGGCGCGGACCGCTTCTCCGTCGCCGCCGTAATAGTAGTTAATGGCGAGCATGTCGCCGAAGGTATCATAGGCGAAGGGTTTCGGGGCCACGTATTTCCGCATGACGATTCCGGGATTTTCTCCCTCGTTGTAGACGGCGTTGACGCCGAAATAGTAGACTTTCTCCGGTTCCAGAGGGTAGAATACCTTGCGGGTGGTGCGGCGGGGAAATTTTTCCAGAAGTCTGACGCCGGGGGCGTCCACCCGCACCACCGGCTTGTCGGAGACGTAGAGTTTCCACGCCTGGACGTCGCTCACATTTTCCGCAAAGCTGCTCCAGTCGATGATGACGCCGGCTTCCTGAATGCCTTTCAGTTCAAAACGGACTTCCGGACGCTGATTTTCCGGGCTGAGCAGGCGGGCTTTCTCTTCGCTGACCTTTTCCCCGTAGACGGCGACTTCGCTGAGAATCTGCTGCTTGGCGCCGGGGCGTTTCCGAATTCGGAACTGGACGTACCTCGCGGCCGCGGGTTTTTCCAGACGGAATACCGACTCCGCGCCGCGCCCGTCCGGAGTGCGCAATTTGTCGCTGATCATACAGGTGCCGGCGCTGACGAACTGCTTTTTGTCGTTGGAGAGCAGAATCTCGAAACTTCCGGTGCCGACGGCGTCTTTCTGAATCGCCCAGACGGTTGCGGATTCGATCAGATAGAGCCCTTTGAGGTCGATGATGAACGATGCCCACAGACCTTTGGTGCCGCCCCATACGCCGAATGCCTGACAATCCCCCTCCGGGCCTCGCCGGGCGTCAAGAAGCGCACGGTTGGTTCCGTCGGGCCGGCTTCCGGTCTTGATGATTTCCGGATCGCAGGCAAAGGGACCGTCGGTGACCCATTCGAGGGTCGCACCGGTCTGGATCCGCTTCTGGCTGTTCGGAATGCAGTTGGAGACCCAGTTCGGGCGGTGGTTGTCGGTCAGCAGAGCGCTTTCCGCCGGAAGGAGTATTCCTGCCGCAAGGAGCAGGAAAAGCAGAATCTTCTGTCGCTTCATGGTGTGAATCCTTTTGGTTTTATTACTTCATACCGCCGCGGTATTTGTAGTAGACGGGGCGCTCCTTTGTGCCGTCGGAACAGAGCGCCCATTTAAAAACCGGATACGGCAGGGTCATTGCGTGTCCGTCGAGAAAGAGGACGTTCCCGGAGCCGCCGTGAGTGAAAATGACTTTCTGTACACTGCCGTTGTTGTAATAAAACCATCCGTTCGGATCGATTTCCGTAATGGCGATGACGTTGCTCGGGCTGGGAATTTCTACAATTTTTCGCGGAACCGAATGGGGGATTCCGCCGCTCGGGTCGATTACTTTGGCCAGTCCGAACCGTTCGCCGTTTTCATCGGTAAACAGGTTGGTATTCAAGGAGTAGCCTTTCTGATACCACCACAGCGGATAGATGAATTGCTCATCGTTGAGGGCCGGGCAGCCGAAAATCGTATGATTCTGACCGGTCTGTTTCGCATAGAGGTTCCCCAGGAGCCAGGCGTAATTCGCCTGCCAGGAGCTTGTAGAGGCTCCTCCCAGTCCCGCCGTTTTGGAGGGGACGATCATGTCGGCGTTGTCGTTGATGTAGAAGGTGAGCAGCTGCCCCTGCTGTTTGAGGTTCGCGACGCAGTTCACCAGCTGCGCCTTCTGGCGGGCCTTCGCCAGCGCTGGAAGAAGCATTCCGGCCAGAATCGCGATGATCGCAATTACAATAAGGAGTTCTATCAGCGTGAAGAATTTCCGGAATGGATTTCCTGCGGTGGGTTGCAGCGTGATTTCACCCGTTTTACGCATCCGTTTCATGACATTTTCCTCGAAGTGGTTGTTTATTGGAGCCTGGCGGTTGAATTGCGAATGACAAGTTTGGTGCTCAGCGTCTCGCCCGGGAGTTCGGCGAGCGTGCCGGACAAATACAAATACAGGTAATTCGCCGCTTTGTAGCCGATCTCGTAGAGAGGTTGCGCCACGGTGGTCAGCGGTGGATTCAGATAGGCGGAGGCGGAGAGATCGTCGAATCCGACGACGGAGATGTCATCCGGGATCTTCCGGCCGGTTTCCCAGCAGGCTTTGTACGTTCCCTGCGCCATGGTGTCGTTTGAAACCACGACGGCGGTAACATCCGACGCCTGACGGAAAAGCTGCATGGTCTGAAGGTATCCCGCTTCCTGGCCGTGCAGAGTCGGAATGTGATCGATGATCAGTTTTTCATCCTTTTCGATGCCGTGGCGCTTCAAAGCGTCGTTGTAGGCTTTGAAGCGGTGCTGGTGGTTTTCATCCGCGACCATATCCATGGCGAGAAAGGCGATTCTGCGATGTCCGAGTTCGATCAGATGTTCCAGGGCGTCGGTTTCTCCGCCGTAGGATTCGTTGTTGACAAACCCGATTTTGTCTGACCGGTACGGATAGTTCAGCATCATCACGGGAATCTGTGCTTTTTCCAGCTCTGCAATCTGAGGCATGTCTCCGGCGAAGAGGCAGACCCCGTCGCAGCGGCGTTCGCGAATCTGTTTCAGCAGGCTCCGCTTCCGGCTTCCGCTGTTCATAATGATCGAGAGATCGGCGCTTTCTGTTCCGGCGAATGCGGACATCCCGGTGATCAGTTCCGAAAAATATTCATCCATCAGCGGTTTTTCCTGCGTGAGGACCACGCCGATGTTGAAGACCCGTTTCGCGCCTTTGTTCGGGGAAAAGTTCAGCTCTTCGATGACCGCCAGGATTTTCTTTCGCAGTTCTTCGCTGACATCTGTCCGGTTGTTCACGACGCGCGACACCGTTGCCACGGAGACGCCCGCCCGTTCCGATACCAGCCGGATGTTGTTGGTTTTTGTCCGTCTCGGCATTTCTCTCTTTCGTCCTTCCTCGTTTCTTCTTTAAGTATATCGGAAAAATGGGAAAAGTCAATAGAGGATTGAAAAATTTTCGTAAATTTTATTTTATTTTTACGAAAATAAAAACGATGTATCGGATGAGGCAATTTGCGCCCTGAATGCATCGCGTTTCGTTTTCCGGGGAACTTGAAGGGAGAAAAGTGGAGCCGACTGTCGGGATCGAACCGACGACCTGCTGATTACAAGTCAACCGCTCTAGCCAGCTGAGCTAAGTCGGCACCGGATAAAACTAATATAGTCCGCAATGGCCCGCTTGACAAATCGTTTCCCGGTAAAAAATGCGGTTTTTCCTTGATTTTTTCCAAAAAAATGGTACATTTACTCTTCCGTATATGTTTTAATTTCAACTTCTGCGGGACCTTTCACGGAATATGGCTGAGGAAACAACCGTACAATACGACGGCAGTGCAATCAAAACCCTTTCGGCGCTGGAACACATCCGGCTCCGTCCCGGTATGTACATCGGGCGCATGGGCGACGGTTCGCATCCCGACGACGGGATCTACATCCTCATCAAGGAGATCATCGACAACAGCATCGACGAGTTCATCATGGGCCACGGCAAACGGATCGAACTCGCCATCGACGATCACTGCGTCTCCATCCGCGACTTCGGCCGCGGCATTCCGCTCGACAAGGTGGTCGAATGCGTCTCTGTGATGAATACCGGCGGCAAATACAACGACGACGTCTTCAAGTTCTCCATCGGCCTCAACGGCGTCGGTACCAAGGCGGTCAACGCCCTTTCGGAATCCTTCCTCGTGCGTTCCATCCGCGACGGCCGGTTCCACGAGGCGCGCTTCGAACGCGGGGTGCTGACCGGCGAGGAGACCGGGGATTCCTCCGAGAAGAACGGCACGTTCGTCCGCTTCGTCCCCGATGCGCAGCTCTTCCCCAACTACGGATTCAAGCTCGAATACATCGAGAAACGGCTCTGGATGTACGCCTATCTCAACAGCGGGCTCTCACTCTATTTCAACGGGCAGCGCTACTATTCCGCCAACGGCCTGCAGGATCTGCTCGAATCCGAGACCGGCGAGGAGCGGCTTTACAACATCATCGCCTACCGCTCCAAGACGATCGAATTCGCGCTCACCCACAGCGACAACTACGGCGAAACCAGTTTCAGTTTCGTCAACGGGCAGTACACCAACGACGGCGGCACCCACCTCTCGGCGTTCAAGGAGGGGGTGCTCAAGGGGATCAACGAGTTCTCCGGCAAGAACTACAAGGCCGATGAGATCCGCGACGGCATGATCGGCGCGATCGCGATCAAGGTCAAGGATCCGGTCTTCGAGTCGCAGACCAAGAACAAGCTCGGCAACACCGATGTGCGCGGCCCCATCGTCGCGGCGGTGCGCGACGCCGTCGTCGATTACCTCCACAAGAACCGCGAAGTTGCCGAAATCCTGCTCGACAAGGTCGCCCGCAACGAACAGATGCACCGCCAGATTCAGGAGGTCAAGAAGAAGGGGCGCGAAACCCAGCAGAAGACCCGGTTGCGCATTCCCAAGCTCAAGGACTGCAAGTTCCACATCGGCGACAAATGGCCGCGGCAGCTGGAGAAACGCGACACGATGATCTTCCTCACCGAGGGGGATTCGGCGGCCGGTTCGCTCGAGGTCTGCCGCGACGTCAACTGTCAGGCGATCTTCGCGCTGCGCGGCAAGCCGATGAACTGCTACGGCGAAAAGTTCGACAAGATCTACAGCAACGAGGAGCTGACCTTTCTGATGCAGGCGCTCGGCATCGAGGACGACATCGAGAATCTCCGCTACGACAAGGTGGTGATCGCGACCGATGCCGATGTCGACGGGCTGCACATCCGCAATCTGCTCATTACCTATTTTCTCTGCTTTTTCGAACAGCTGGTGCTCTCCGGCCACCTCTACGTGCTGGAGACGCCGCTCTTTCGCGTGCAGAAGCCGAAGGAGAAGCCGGTCTACTGCTACAGCGAGGCCGAACGGGATTCCGCCGCCGCGAAGCTCGGGAAGAAGGCGGAGATCACCCGGTTCAAGGGGCTGGGGGAGATTTCGCCGAAGGAGTTCGGCCAGTTCATCGGCGAGGAGATCAAACTTCAGCCGGTCACGCTTGAGAACATGCGCAACGTGCCCGAGCTGCTCGGCTTCTTCATGGGCAGCAACACCCCGAAGCGCCGCGAATATATCATGAACAACCTGGAAGTGCATAAATATGAGTGAGGAAACGGAGAAGCCTGAACTTGACGCTCCGGTTCCCGCCGAACCGGAAGAGGCGCAGGGGAACGGCGAAGCGGGCGAAGGCGAGAACGGCAGTGTCGCCGCCGAACGTTACCGCGGCAACAACGACTATTTCCGGATGATGATGGACCGGAACTTCCTGGAATACGCGAGCTACGTCATCAAGGACCGCGCCATTCCGGATGTTGACGACGGTCTCAAGCCGGTGCAGCGCCGGGTGCTCTGGGCGCTCTATCAGGTGTACGACGGGCGCACCCACAAGGTGGCGAACATCGTCGGCAACACGATGCACTTTCATCCGCACGGCAACGCGTCGATCGAAGATGCGCTGGTGGTGCTTGCCAACAAGGAGTATTACATCACCCGACAGGGGAATTTCGGCAACATCCTGACCGGCAGTCCGGCGGCGGCGGGGCGGTACATCGAGTGCAGTCTTTCGCCGCTCGGGCATGAGGTATTGTTCAACAACGACATCACCGAATTCGTCGACACCTACGACGGGCGGGGGATCGAGCCGGTGGTGCTTCCGGCGAAGGTGCCGTCGCTCCTGATGCTCGGCAGCGACGGCATCGCGGTCGGCATGGCGACGAAGATCATGCCGCACAACTTCAACGAACTGCTCGAGGCGGAGATCGCGGAGCTGCGGGGCGAACCCTTCCAGCTCTACCCGGATTTCCAGCAGGGCGGGCTGATGGATGTGCGCGAATACAACGACGGCAACGGCAAGATTACGCTGCGGGCGAAGATCGAAATCGTCGGCCGCGACCTCATCATCCGCGAAATTCCGGCCACCACCACCACCGAGACGCTGGTGGCGTCGATCGAGAAGGCGGCCGAGAAGAACAAGATCAAGATTTCGAGCGTCAACGACTACACCACCGACAAGGTGGAGATCAAGGTGGTGCCGACCCGCGGATACGATCCGGAGAAGACGATGCAGGGGCTGTACATGTACACCGACTGCTCGGTTTCGATTTCGGTGAACATGACGGTGATCCGCGAGAGCCGCCCGGTGCAGATGAGCGTGTCGGAGGTGCTCCGGCGCAATACCGCGAAACTGCTGGAGCATCTGAAGCGGGAGCTGGAGATCGATCTGGAGCGTCAGGAGGCGCTCTTCCACGCTAAGACGCTGGCGCAGATCTTCTTCGAGAACCGCATCTACAAGAAGATCGAGGAGTGCAAGAGCCAGGAGGAGGAGTACGCCGAGGTGCACGCCGGGCTGGCCCCCTTCCGCGACATGCTGCGGCGCGACGTCACCGACGAGGATATCGACAAACTGCTCGCCCTGCCGGTGCGCCGGATCAGCCGGTTCGACATCGAGAAGAACCAGCGCGAACTGGCCGAGGTGCTGGCGAAGATGGAGGAGATCAAGCGCAACCTCGGCAACCTCAAGGGGTATGCGATCCGGTATCTGAAGGGGCTGATCGCGAAGTACGGCAGGGAGTTCCCGCGCCGCACCGAGATCGAACACTTCGAGAAGATCGACCGCCGCGAGGCGGCGCTCAACAACATCAAGGTCGGCTGGGATCGCAAGAACGGCTACATCGGCACCTCGATCAAGAGCGACGACATCGTCGCCTGCAACGAGTTCGACCGCTTCCTCTGCGTCGAAAAGAGCGGCGCCTACAAGGTGATTGCGCTGCCGCCGGAGAAGCTCTTCATCGGGAAATTGTACGACTTCCGCAAATATGATGAAACCACGGTGTTCGGTGTGATCTACCGCGAGGTGAAGTCGGGCAAATACTACGGCAAACGCAGTGCGATCGGCGGATTCATCCTCGACAAGGAGTACGCGCTCTGTCCGCCCGGCTGCCGGCTGGAACTGCTGACTCCGCGTGCGGATGCGATTTATCTGCTGACTGAGACCGGGGCGCGCAACCGCCAGACCCAGCGCGAGATCAATCTGATGGAGCTGCCGGTGCGCAGCCCGAAGGCGCGCGGACTTTTGATCGGTTCGAAGCCGATTGTCAAGATCACTCATTCGCGTTATCTTACGCCCGAGGAGCTGGAAGCGTTCCGGGTTGCCGAATCCGTTGAAGAGGCGGAACCGGCCGAGGGAGAAAACGAAACCACGCCGGAAGTTCCTGCGGCGGTGGCCGTTCAGGACGCGGTTCCGGCGGAGGCTCCGGCGGCTCCGAAGAAGAGAGCGGTGAAACCGTCACCGGAATCCGCCGTAAAAGCGGAGCCGGAGCCGGAACCCGTACCGGAACCCGCCAAGGAGCCGGAGCCGGAACCCGTACCGGAACCCGCCAAGGAACCGGAACCCGTTGCGGCACCGGAACCCGTGGCGGAACCGGAACCGGAACCCGCCGAGAAATCGGAACCTGTATCGAAACTGGAACCTGTGGCGGAGCCGGAACCCGTACCGGAAATTCCGGAAGAAAAAGGGGAAAATCCGGCTCCGGTGACGGACGAGGATGCCCCCCCCTGGCGTACCGATGAGGAAACCACGGCGACGGAGGCTGTGCCGGAACCGGCTCCGGCAACATCGACGGCTTCCGGAGAGGCCGGAGAAGCTCTGGTGCTGGACGATACGCCGTTGCGGCCGCGCCGGTCGCGTCGGCCGCGGGAGAAGGCTCCGGCGGCCGAGCCGGCTCCGCCGCCACCCCCGCCGGACGATGAGGATTTCGGCATGGTGCAGCCGGAGTTTGGATTTTAAATTTCAGGAGAGAAAATATGGCATTTCTGCAGTGTTCTTTTCATTCGGATGTTCTCGGGCGGGCCTGTTCGATGAACGTCATTCTGCCGCAGAAGGTGACGACCCAGATCGGCATGACCAGTTCCGGCGGCGGAAATCGCCGCTACCCGGTGCTCTATCTGCTGCACGGACTGAGCGACGACCACACCATCTGGTCGCGCCGGACCTCGATTGAGCGGTATGCCGCCGAATATGAACTGGCGGTGGTCATGCCGGATGGCGAACGCGGATTCTACACCGATATGATGCAGGGGCCGCGCTACTGGACCATGCTCACCGAAGAGCTGCCGGCGATCGCCGCTTCGTTTTTCCCGATCAGCACCCGGCGGGAGGATACCTATGTCGCCGGGCTGTCGATGGGCGGTTACGGGGCGCTCAAGTGCGCACTCCGGCTGCCGGAGCGTTATGCCGCGGCCGTCGCGCTCTCCTCGGTGGCGGATGTTCGTTCCTGGTTGGAGACCTGCCGGATGAACCGGGAGGAGGCGACGCGGATTTTCGGCACGGTGAAGGATCTGATTCCAGGTCGCAACGATCTCTTCGCCCTCGCGGAGGAGACGGTGAAGCTGGCCTCGCCGCCGCGGCTGATGATGGTCTGCGGCACCGAGGATGGATTGCTCAAAGCAAACCGGGCGTTCCGGGCGCATCTGGAGTCACTGCAGTATCCGGGATTCCGTTACGAGGAGGGGCCGGGCGCCCATTCGTGGGAATTCTGGGATCACTGGATCGTCGAGGGGCTGAAGTTTCTGATGGAAGGGCGGTCCGATGTCCGCTGAACCGGTTCCATCGGTGGAGGATTTCCGCCATGTTTCCCCGCTCCGGCGCGCCTGGGTGCTCTTCTGGGCCTACGTCAGGATCACCTCGCTGGTGATCGGCGGCGGCTATGCGATCATCGCGGCGGCGCAGGATGAATTTGTCCGGCGGCGCAAATGGCTCACCGAGGACGATGTGCTCGAAATGATCACCATCACCCAGACGGTGCCGGGAATTCTCGCCACCAATTCGGCGATCTACGTCGGCTGGCGGATCGGCGGATATGCCGGTGCGTTCGCCGCCATGATCGGTTCGATTCTGCCGTCGCTGGTCATCATCATTTTGATTGCGGCGGGCATTTCCAGCATTCAGAGCACGATCGACACTCCGGCGGTGCAGGGGGCGTTCAAGGGGATCATCGGCTGTATCGTCGGCATGGTGATCGTCACTGCGCTCAAGATGCGGCGCAAGGCGGTGGTCAACCCCTTCGGCTGGATTGTCGCCTGCGGTTGCTTCCTCGGGCTGACCGTATTCAAAGTGGGACCGGCGTGGCTGATTGTCTGCTCCATTGCCGCCGGTCTGGCGAAGGTGGCTGTGGACCGGATTGTCGCCCGCGGCCGTGCGAAACAGGAGGCGGAACGATGATCTCGCTTTTCGGTCTTTACTGGGTTTTCTTCAAGTTCGGACTGCTCTGCTTCGGCGGCGGTTACATGCTGGTGCCGCTGCTCACCGCTGAACTGGTCGGGCCGGGGAAGCCGCTCGCGCCGGAGGAGTTCGCCAATCTGCTTTCGATTGCGCAGGCGACGCCCGGGCCGATCGGCATCAACACTGCCACCTACGTCGGGTATACGCAGCACGGCGTGGTGGGGGCGGTCCTCGCCACGCTGGGCATGATTACGCCGGCGATGATTCTGGTGATTCTGGCGATCCGTCTGCTGAAGCGGTGGGAGTCGAGCCTGGCGGTGCAGGGGTTTCTCATCGGGATGCGTCCGGCCTCCTTCGGCCTGATCCTTTCGGCGGCGGTGATCTTCGCGGAGCTCTCGGTTTTCACCGGTGAGATTCCGTGGGGAAAACTGCTGGAGGGGGGCTTCTGGGGCGAGATCGGAATCCGCCCGGCGGCGCTGTTGATCGCGGCGGCCACCACGGTGATCATGCTCCGGACGAAGATCTCCTTCATGTATCTGTTGCTTCCGTCTGCCGTGCTCGGCGCATTTTTCTGCCGCTGACCGGGATGGAAAAAGAGAACCGGGCATTACATTTTGCTGATATTTCACCGGATCGGCTGAAATCTGATTTGAAAAATCGGCGTTTTGGTGTATAAGTGTATACTATCGTATCCGTTTCCGGCGGTCTCTTCCGGGGGCGGATGAAGTGAAATGCATCATGACGGCGCGGCCGGCGGGCCGGCCGTTTTCAACCTCAAGGGGAGAATAGAAGAAATGAGACAGAATCGATGGATGGTGTCGTTGTTCGCCGCCGGTGCGGTGGCGTTTTCCGCCGGTGCCGCGGAGGCGGCCAAGCCGGCTCCGGCCAAGGCGGCTCCGGCCGCGGAGGCGAAAAAGGCTCCGGAAGATGTCTGGAAGCTGATTCCGGATACCGTTGCGGAAGTGGACGGCAAGAGCGTCAGCAAGGATGAATTCGTGAAGTTCCTGCTCAAGAGCATTCCGGACGGCAAGATTCCGGAAGGTCTGACGGCGGAGATGATCCGCAAGGAGGCTCCGGGGCTGGTCAAGCAGATGGTGCTGGACCGTCTGATCTCGGCGCAGGTGGAGAAGGCGGGGATCAAATCCTCGTATGAGATGGCCAAGGCCAAGCTCAATGAGCGGTTCAAGTCGTTCGATCCGCAGCAGCTTGAGATGATCAAGATGCAGATGGCGCAGTCCGGCAAGGATTTCGACAAGCTGCTCGACGAGCAGGCGAAGAATCCGCAGATCCAGAAGGATGTCGCCATCGGCGAATTCCTCGAGAAGAACGTGATGAAGACGGTGAAGGTCACCGATGAAGAGGTCCGGAAGTACTACGAGGACAACAAGGCCACGCAGTTCACCGAACCGGCCGACCAGCCGGATATGGTCCGCGCCTCGCACATCCTCATCATGGCGGAAGAGGGCAAGGCGAAGCCGGAGGAGATGAAGGCCGCGCTGGATAAGGCGACCAAGATCATGGCGGATCTGAAGAAGAATCCGGAGAAGTTCGAGGAGGTTGCCAAGGCGGAAAGTCAGTGCCCGAGCTCCCGGCAGGGCGGTTCGCTCGGCGCGTTCGGCAAGGGCCAGATGGTGCCGGAGTTTGAAAAGGCCGCCTTCGAACTGAAGGAAGGGGAACTCACCGGCCCGGTCAAGACCAAGTTCGGCTATCATATCATCCGCCGCGATGCGGCCAAGGGGCCGACGGTGATGCCGTTTGAGACGGTGAAGCCGCAGCTGACCAAGTTCCTCGAGAGCCGCAAGCAGCAGCAGGCCTTCCTGGACTACATCAAAAAGCTGGAAACGGAACACAAGGTCAAGTACACGATGCCGCTGGAAGTTCCCCAGCTCCCCGGTGCCGCGACGGCGCCGGCGGCGAAGTAAGGCGAGTGTTCGGAATCGGCCGGTGGAAGTGAAATTCCGCCGGCCGTTTTGGTTATTCCGCTCCGGTTCCGGGGCGGGCGGGGAAATGACGGGGAAATTGGGATCATGAGAGCTGGGGCGGTGATTGTACTGATTGCGGCGGCGTTTTGCGCGGTTGCCGCGGCGCCGGCGAAACCGGCGCAGAACAGCGGCAAGACAAAGCCTGCGGCGGCGAAACCGGCTGCGCCTGCTCCGGATCTCAGCCGCGATCCGGTCTGGGGGCAGTTTCCGGCGGTGATGGCGGAGTATCGCGGGGGCAAGGTGACCCGCGAGGAGTTTGTCCGCTACGCGCAGGCCGCCCAGCCGAACCCGAAGAAATGGAGCCGGGCCTCCGCCGCCCGGACCGCTCCCGGGCTGCTCAAGGGGATGATCGACGAGCGGCTGTTTGCGGAGGCGCAGAAAAAGGCCGGATACCTTCCGTCGGCGGAGCGGACCCGGACGATGCTCCGGGAGAAATACGCCGCACTGCCCGAAGAGACTGTCAAGGCGATTGCGCTCGAGGTGATGCGCAAAGAGAAGAGTTTCGACCAGTTTCTCGACCGGATCAGCCGCAATCCGGGGATCCAGAAACAGGCGGCCGCCGACGCGTTTTTCCGTCAGGAGGTGCTGGCGAAGGCGAATCTGAAGATCACCGACCAGGAGGCGCGCAACTTCTACAACTCCAACCGCTGGGGGTTCCGGTTCAGCGATTCGTCCCGTTCGGTGCGGACCACGCAGATCATGCTCGACGCGCGCACGAAGCAGGAGAAACAGGCGGCCCGCAGCGAGATGATGAAGTTTGCGCGGGAACTCAAAAAGAATCCGGGGCGCTTCAACGCGCTGGCCGCCACCTGCGCTCTGCGCCCGGACGGGCGGCTCTCCGGCCCGGTCGCTCCGTTTGAGCCGAACCGGAAACAGATTTACGCCGCTTATGAGAAGGCAGCGGTGAAACTCCGTCCGGGGGAGATCACGCCGGAGCCGGTCGAGACCGAGGCGGGAATTCACCTGATCCGGCGCGACGCGGTGCAGGGGAACCGCCAGCACAGCTACGAAGAGGTGCGGGAGGAGCTGATGGCCTACCTGCGCGAGCGGCGGGAGTACGAAGTGCTGGCAAACTACCTCTCCGGTCTGGAGAAGGCCGCCGGGGTGAAATTTCACATCGCCATGCCGGAATTCAACTGACGCCTGCCGGCTCCCGCATCCTTTCCCGACGAAAGAGTTGCCGAGAGAATTTTTTTTTATTTGCTTTTTTTCCTCTATGCTATATATTAACGGAAAATATAGCTTCCAGAAAAATCACGAGGTGAAAGAATGGGCAAGACGGCATTGGTAACGGGGGGCGGCCGCGGAATCGGCGCCGGAATCGTCGATAAACTGGCGGCGGAAGGCTGGAACGTGGCGTTCTGCGGCCGTCACGAGGCGGAGGCGTTCGCGGAACGGACGGCGGAGCTGGAGAAGAGGTATGGCGTCGGCGCCCTTTACGTGCGCGCGGACATTTCGTCGCGGCAGGACCGCGAAGCGCTGCTGGCGGCGGTGCTGGAGCGGTTCGGTTCGCTGGAGGCGCTGGTGAACAACGCCGGCGTGGCGCCGACGGTCCGCTGCGATCTGCTGGAGATGACCGAGGAGAGCTTCGACCGGGTGATGGGGATCAATCTCAAGGGACCCTTTTTCCTGACCCAGGCGGTGGGGCGTTATTTTGCGGAAAAGAACATTGCCGGCGTGATCGTCAACGTGGGGAGCATCTCCGCGACGGTGGCGTCGATCAGCCGCGGCGAATACTGCCTGTCGAAGGCGGGCGTGGCGATGGCGACGAAGCTGTATGCCGTCAAGATGGCGGAATTCGGCGTGCCGGTCTATGAGATCCGGCCGGGAGTGATCTCCAGCGACATGACCAGCGTGGTCAAGGAGAAGTATGACAAATTGATCGCCGAAGGGCTGACGCTGCAGCCGCGCTGGGGCGAACCCGCCGACATCGGCAAGGCGGTGGCGATGCTGCTGCGCGGCGATCTCGCCTACTCGACCGGGCAGGTGATCAAGGTCGATGGCGGCATGGAGATCGGGCGGCTGTGATGCGGCAAGTCCATACACTGGTGATCGGGTCCGGCGCGGCCGGACTGGCGGCGGCGCTCCGGCTCCGGGAGCTGGGCGTCGAGGATCTTCTGCTGCTTTCGGAGGGGCTGCACCGCGGCACTTCGATCAACACCGGCAGCGACAAGCAGACCTACTACAAGCTCGGCATCTACGGGAGCGAACCGGATTCCCCGGTGCAGCTGGCCCATTCGATCTTTGACGGCGGCTCGGTGCACGGCGATGTGGCGCTGGTGGAAGCGGCGCTTTCGGTGCGCTGTTTCATGCATCTGGTCAATCTCGGAGTGCCCTTTCCGCACGACGAGTTCGGGCAGTACATCGGGTACAAGACCGACCATGATCCGAAGCGGCGGGCGACCAGCTGCGGCCCGTATACGTCGCGGGAGATGTGCCTCGCGCTGATCCGGGCGGTGAAGGCGGCGGGCGTGGAGATCGCCGAACGGCGTACCGTCGCCGAACTGGTCACCGTCGACGGACGGGCGGCGGGAGCGATCGCCTTCAACGGCGAGACGAAGGAGTTTGAAACCATTCTGGCGGAGAACGTGGTGTTCGCTGTGGGCGGTCCGGGCGGCCTCTACCGCACGAGCGTCTATCCGGCCGGACACTTCGGCGCGATCGGCCTCGCGCTCAAGGCGGGCGCACTGGCGCAGGGACTGCCGGAGTCGCAGTTCGGACTGGCGTCGATCAAGTTCCGCTGGAACGTCTCGGGCACCTACATGCAGGTGCTGCCGCGCTTCATTTCGACGGCGGCGGACGGAGTGAGCGACGAGCGGGAGTTCCTGCTCGACCACTATCCGGACGCCGGCGCGATGAATTCGATGATTTTCCTCAAGGGGTACCAGTGGCCGTTCGACGTGCGCAAAGTGCCGGACGGGTCGTCGGAGATCGATCTTCTGGTGCACGAGGAGACGGTGAAGAAGAACCGGCGGGTCTTTCTCGACTTCCGTTCGAATACGGCGGCGGGGCTGGATTTCGACGCCTTGTCGGAGGAGGCGCGCAATTATCTGGAGAAATCCGGCGCGCTGTTCGGCACGCCGATCGAACGGCTCCGCAAGATGAATCCGGGCGCGATCAGCCTCTACGCCGATCACGGCATCGACCTCACCGCCGAACCGCTCGAAATCGCCGTCTGCGCCCAGCACAACAACGGCGGCCTGGCCGGAAACATCTGGTATGAATCGGTCAACCTGCCGCACCTCTTCCCGATCGGGGAGGTCAACGGTTCGCACGGCGTCACCCGTCCGGGCGGAACCGCGCTGAACGCGGGGCAGGTGGGGGCGTTCCGCGCCGCCGAATTCATCGCGGCGAAGTACCGCGATTTCACGCTCGACTTCGCCGCGGCGGAGAAGCGGGCGGCCGAGCTGCTTGCGTCGCTCGAGTCGCGGCTGAACGGTACCCGCGACTGGCGGGCCGACCGGCGCGAACTGCAGGAGCGCATGACCGTCTACGGCGGCCATCTGCGGCCGGTGGAGAAGCTCGACGAGGCGGCGGACGCCGCCCGGAAACTGCTCGACGCGATGTACCGCGACGGATATCCGAGGGAGGATGCCGAGCACGCGGTGACCAACCTCCAGCTCGCATTTTCGCACTGGCTCTATCTGGAGTCGATCGCTTTCCAGGCCGCTTCCGGGGCGGGGTCCCGCGGTTCGGCGGCGCTGGTCAATCCGGATGGCTCGCTGATGCCGGAGAATCCGGCGTACCGGAAGTTCGTGCTGGAGTCCGGAGTCACCGGCGACGCGGTCCGTCTGCGCTGGGTCGACTGCCGGCCGGTGCCGGAGCCGGACGGCTGGTTCGAAAACGTCTGGGCCGACTGCCGCGACGGGAGAATCTATGGAACTCTTTGACTTCTCGATCCTCCGCGACCTGCGCAAGAAGGCGAATCTCAACATCGCCGACGTTTCGGCCGAGAGCGGCGTCGCCGCATCGGTGATTTCGAAACTGGAGCGCAACCGGACCCGGGCCGAGCTGGATACGCTCTACCGGCTCGCGCGGGTGTTCGGCATCACTGCGGCGGAGCTGCTGAACCTCGCCGAGGCGCGGATCAGCCACCCGCTGAAGGCGACCGAACACCGGTCGGAGGATTTTCTCTTCGAGGAGATCAACTACAAAAACATCCGCTGTCTGCACGGCAAGGCGCCGGAAGGGGCGGCGGTGTCGCGACCGAAGATTCACCGCGACGACTATGAACTCTGCTGGGTGCTCTCCGGGCGGCTGCGGATCACGCTGCCGTCGGAGCGCTACGAGCTGGCCGCCGGGCAGTCGCTCCAGTTCGACGCACTGCTCGAGCACACCTACCTGGCATTGTCCGATTGTGAAATTCTCATTCTGCACATTCGAAAGGAGAAAAGGTTCTGAAAATGGCAGACTATCCCCGCATTCCCACCTTCAAGACCGCCGCGCAGTTCCGGGCCCACCTGGCGGAAATCGGCGCGGACATCGAAATCGACGATTCGATTCTTGCCGCTCCCGAAAGTCCGCTGGCACAGCCGGTGGAGTATCACGGGCACAAGATCGGCAACCGCTGGTGCATCCTGCCGATGGAGGGGTGGGACTGCCTGCCGGACGGGAGTCCGAGCGAACTTACCCGGCGCCGCTGGCTCCACTTCGCCGCCAGCGGGGCGAAACTGCTTTTCGGCTGTGAAGCGTGCGCGGTGATGGAGTCCGGGCGCAGCAACACCCGGCAGCTGATGATCACGCCGCAGACGATGCCGGCGCTCCGCCGCCTCCGGGAGGAGATGGTGGCGCTGCACGCGGAGAAGTTCGGCACCGCCGACGACCTTTACATCGGGCTGCAGCTCACCCACTCCGGCCGGTTCAGCCATCCGCACGACGACGCGAAACTCGAGCCGGTGACCGCCTACGCGCACCCGCTGCTCGACGAGAAGTTCCACTGCTCGGCGGCGGACGTGGTCTCCGACGAGGAGATTCAGAACATCATCCGTCACTTCATCGACGCGGCGAAGCTGGCGAAGGAGGCGGGATTCGATTTCGTCGACATCAAGATGGCGCACGGCTATCTGGGGCATGAGTTCCTGAGCGCCTGGACCCGCCCCGGCGCCTACGGCGGCAGTTTTGAGAACCGCACCCGCTTCTTCCGGGAGATCGTCGAGGGAATCCGCCGCGAAGTGCCCGGCCTGGAGCTTGGCATGCGTTTCTCGATCTTCGACTGCCTCCCCTTCGAGAAGGGGAAGGACGGCGTCGGCGTGCCGATGGAGCGCGGCGATATCGGCGTCGGCCATTACTCCTTTGCGTTCGGCGGCGACGGCACCGGGCTGGGCTGGGATCTTTCGGAGCCGGTCCGCTTTCTGGAGCTGGCCCATTCGCTCGGCGTGGATCTGGTCTGCACGACGATCTGCAGTCCCTACTACAACCCGCACTTCCAGCGGCCGGCCTACTATCCGGTTTCCGACGGCTACCTGCCGCCGGAGGAGCCGATTCTCGGCGCGGCCCGCCACATTCGCGCGGTGGCGGAGGTGCGCCGCCGTCTGGAAGGGCGCGGCATGCTCTTCATCGGCGCGGGCTACACCTGTCTGCAGGAGTATCTGGTTCCGGCCGGACAGGCGGCGGTACGCGCCGGGCGGACCGATTTCGTCGGCATCGGCCGGATGGTGCTCGCCTATCCGGAGCTGTGCGCCGACACGCTGGCCGGGCGTCCGCTGGCGACGCGGCGGATCTGCCGCACCTTCGGGGACTGCACGACCGCGCCGCGCAACGGAATGGTTTCGGGCTGTTATCCGCTCGATGAATTTTACAAATGCCGCCCCGAGTGCGCCCGGGTGCGGGAGGTGAAACGCAAACTTGCAGGTGTGAAATGATTCTTTTTGTCGCAGACGACCACTACAAAACCAGTCCCGGACGCAACACGTACGAGATGATTGCGGCGGAGTATCCGCAGATGAAGTTCTTCGAGAACGACTGGAGCTGTTTCACCGCCTTCGATCTCGCGAAGGAGTGCGATCTCTTGATTCTCAACATGATCGCCGACACCTGCGGGCTGCCGGTTCCGGAAGAGGCCGCGGCGCAGGCGGTGAAGCGCTACTGCGAAGCCGGGAAGAACCTGCTGCTGCTCCACGGCGGCAGCTCCGCCTTCTGGCCGTGGGACTGGTACCGCGACCTGGTCGGGTTCCGCTGGGTGCGCGGCAACGATCCGGATGGGTTCCCCGCGTCGTTCCATCCGCACGAACCCTACAAGGTGGTGCGCGCCAAATGCCGCAACCCGCTCGTGGAGAAGCTGATCGAAATGGATCTGCCGCAGGATGAAATCTACACCGGGCTGGAACAGACCCGGCCGATGTGGACGCTGATGACCACGACGATCTCCAGCGGCACCTTCCCGCAGTGCACCGAATCGTCCACGCCGTGGGGCGGGCGGGTCATCAACTTCCTGCCCGGACACCTTCCGGCGGTCACCCGGCACCCCGATTTCGTCGCCAACGTCAAGCTGTTGATCGACGATCTGCTGGCGCGGTAACTCCGGGAAACGGAAAATCGCAAGATAAAAAAACGGGCTCCGGTGTTTTGCCGGAACCCGTTTTTTCTGTTGTGGCGCGTCACTTGCGGATGCGGGCGGCCACCGAGGCTTCGTAAGCGGCGAGGTCGTCGATTTTGAGCTGGGCGACGCCGGTCTGCATTGCCGCTTCGGCCACGCGCATCGCCACGCGGGGCACGACCCGCGGGTCGAACGGCTTCGGGATCACGCAGTCGATCTTCAGCTTGCCGTCGTTTCCATCGAACATGCCGGCGGCCGCGTCAGCCGGATAGGCCGCCGCCAGCTGCGCCTTCACCTCCGGCGTGACCGGCTCGGCGGCGAGTTCGGCGAGCGCCTTCGCCGCGGCGAGCTTCATCGCCTCATTGATGTCGCGGGCGCGGACGTCGAGCGCGCCGCGGAAGATGCCCGGGAAGCCGAGCACGTTGTTGATCTGGTTGGGGAAGTCGCTCCGGCCGGTGCCGACCACCGCGGCGCCCGCCGCAAGGGCGACGTCCGGGAAGATCTCCGGAACCGGGTTGGCCATCGCGAAGATGATCGGATCCTTCGCCATCGAACGGACCATATCGGGCGTGACGCAGTTCGGAGCGGAGAAGCCGAGGAAGATGTCCGCCCCTTTCATCGCTTCTTCGAGGGTGCGGGCGGAGGTTTCCGCCGCGAACTCCGCCTTCTCCGGGTTGAGATCGGTCCGGCCGCGGTGGATCACCCCCTTGGAGTCGCACATGATGAAGTTCTCCCGCTTCGCTCCGGCCGTGAGGTAGAAGCGGCTGCAGGAGATGCCGGCAGCGCCGGCGCCGTTCACGACGAAGCGGCACTCTTCGATCTTTTTGCCGACGATCTTCAGCGCGTTGAGAATCGCCGCGAGCGAAATGATCGCGGTGCCGTGCTGGTCGTCGTGGAAGACCGGGATGTTCATCTTCTTTTTCAGCGTCTGTTCCACTTCGAAGCAGGCGGGCGCGCCGATGTCTTCGAGGTTGATGCCGCCGAAGGTGGGTTCGAGCCGTTCAACGGTTTCGATCACCTTCGCCGCGTCGGTCCGGCCCTTTTCGTTGAACACCTTCCCGAGGCAGAGCGGGACGGCGTCGATGTCGGCGAAGTGCTTGAAGAGCACCGCCTTGCCCTCCATTACCGGGAGTCCGGCTTCCGGGCCGATGTTGCCGAGCCCGAGCACGGCGGTGCCGTCGCTGACCACGGCGACGAGGTTGCCGCGCGAAGTGTACTCCCAGACGTTCTCCTTATTCTCTTTGATCGCCAGGCAGGGCTGGGCGACGCCGGGGGTGTAGGCCAGCGCCAGCTCTTCGCCGGTTTCGCACGGCTTGGTCGGCACGACGGCGACCTTGCCGGGCTGCTTGTCATGATGGTAGGCCAGTGCGAGTTTCTTGAGTTCGTCCTGTGTCATAGCGTTCTCCTGTTCTTCTTCGCATGGGCGCCGCCGCGCCGCTCTTGAAATTGCTGTTTCAGCGGTCCGCCGGACGGACCGGAATGTTTTTCGATTGCAGGAACTCCTTCGCCTGCGGAACGGTGTAGGTGCCGAAGTGGAAAATGCTGGCGGCGAGCACCGCGTCGGCTTTGCCGCGGTCGAGCACTTCGGCGAGATGTTCGAGCGTCCCCGCGCCGCCGGAGGCGATGACCGGGACGTTTACTGCGGTGGAGACCGCCCGGGTGAGTTCGCAGTCGTATCCGGCGCAGGTTCCGTCGGTATCCATGCTGGTGAGCAGGATTTCCCCCGCTCCGAGTTCGACGCCGCGCACCGCCCATTCGACCGCGTCGATTCCGGTGTTGCGCCGGCCGCCGTGGGTGAAGACCTCCCAGCGGTTTTCGCCGGGGACGCGGCGGGCGTCGATCGCGAGAACCACACACTGACTGCCGAACCGTTCGGCGCCTTCGCGGATCAGATCCGGGCGCTGGATGGCGGCGGTGTTGACCGAGGTTTTGTCGGCTCCGGCGAGCAGCATCCGGCGGATGTCCTCCGCCGTGCGGATTCCACCGCCGACGGTGAGCGGGATGAACACCTGTTCCGCGGTGCGCCGGACCACGTCCACCATGGTTTCGCGGGCGTCACTGCTTGCGGTGATGTCGAGAAAGACCAGTTCATCGGCGCCCTGAGCGTCGTATTTCCGGGCGATTTCGACCGGATCGCCGGCATCGACCAGATCGACGAAATTGACCCCTTTGACGACGCGGCCGCCGGTTACGTCCAGACAGGGGATGATTCTTTTTGCCAGCACGGAACACCTCTTGATGAATCGGCTTGTTGCACCATTGATCCGGTAATATATCACCGGTTCGGCTTTTTTGCACGGCAAAAAGCGGGAAAAGGGGACGGAAAACTTGCTTTTTCCGGAAATCCGGCTAGTTTAACCCCAGACAAAATCATGACAGGAGGATCTGTTTATCATGGAATTCTATGAAGTGCTGAAAACCCGCCGGAGCATCCGCTCCTACAAATCCGATCCGGTGCCGGAAGAGGCGCTCCGCCGCATCGCCGAAGCCGCTCAGTGCGCCCCCTCCGCCTGCAACCGTCAGCCGTGGAAGCTGGTCGCGGTGCGCAACGCCGCGCTCCGCAAGAAAATTTGCGAAGTCTACCGCAATCCATTCCTCGCGCAGGCGCCGGTGATTCTGCTGGCGCTCGGCAACGCCTCGATGGCGTGGCAGCGCCCCGGCGACGACCATTCGATCGTCGAAATCGATCTCGGCATCATGTTCGAACACGCCGTCCTCGCCGCCGCGGCGGAGGGGCTGGCCACCTGCTGGATCTGCGCCTTCGAACGGGCGAAGATGGATGCCGCCGCCGGAATTCAGGCGCCGTGGACCGTGCTGGCGGTCTCTCCGCTGGGCTATGCCGCCGCGGAGCCGACCCCCTACCAGCGGAAACCGTCGGCGGAAACCTTTGAAATCATCGACTGACGGAGCGATGCCCATGCCGTTTCAGGAAGCTGTCATCGCCGGGGCGGACTTTACCGCCCGGGTCGCCCCGTCGGGGAAATATGCGTTCACGCTGGAGCTGGAGGGCCGCCCGCGGCTGCGGACCGGCCGGGTCGGATGCGCCACATTCAGCGAACTTTCCGCTCTGCCGAAGAGCTTCCGCCGCCACGCGTCGAGCGACGGGCTTTCCGCCTCGGTGGAATCCCGTTCGGTCATCCCTTTCGGCTGTGAATACGAGGTGCGCCGGGAGATCGAACTGTGGGACGGGTGCGGCACGCTGACCGTCGATGTCGCCGCGGTCAACCACGGTGCGGTCGGCGACCTCTCGCTCGGCGAGGTGAGCTTCCCCGGGCCGTGGACACAGCTGGAGTTCCTCCTCTGGGGCGAAACGGAGTTCCGCTCCGTGGCGCTGACCGGGGAGGAGCAGGAGTTCCACCATTCGCCGGAAATCCCGGTGATGATCCGCCTCTCCGACGGGGCGGGGTGCGTGGTCGAATTCGCCGTCGGCAGCGACCTCTGGCGCCACCGGGCGGGATTCCGCACCCCCGGCGCGGCGGGGGAGTTTACGCTTGCCGGCAATGCGGAGGAGGTGCGGTTCACCCGTCAGATTCTCCGCTACGAGCCGGAGACGGAGCCGGAGAAGCGCCCGTGGCGGTTCTCCAACCTCATCGCCTGGCGTTCCGGGCGCGATGCCGACGCGGAACCGGCCGGGGAACGGGTCGATCTCGCCGCCGCGAAGCTGCCGGATTCCGGCTGTCGGGTTCCGGTGAAAGGGGGAGGCGTTGCCGGTCTGCCCTGCCTCGCCTCGCCGGCGGGGCGGAAGTTCATCCGCAACCTGGTGCGCCGCGCCTCCGGCAGCCTGGTGCTCACCGGTGCGGCGCCGGAGCTCTGTCTCGATGCCGCCCACCTCGGCCGGGCCGGGAGAGGGGAGCTGGAGCACTTCGATCTGGAGGATTACTTCGCCTTCTACCTCTGGGGCAACCACCAGCTCGCCGGGCGGGGGGATTCCTTCACCATGCTCCCGGCGCCGGAATGCCGGTTCGCCGGTTCGGCGGCGGTGAAAAATCTCGGCCGGGCGCCGCGGACGCTCCTGCCGGCAGAAGAGTGACGTTTTGATGTGTACAGAAAGGAATTTTGATACGATGATCGACAGGGAAACTCTGGAGCGGAAGTTCGGTTCCGACTCCGTCAAATTCACCCGCGGCCCCGGCGGCTTCGTCTGCATCGAGGTCGCCAACGCCGCCGCGACGGCGAAGATCTCCACCTACGCCGCGCATCTCTTCGACTACACCCCCGCCGGGGAGCGGCCGGTGCTCTGGATGAGCGGCTCCTCCTGGTTCGAGGCGGGCAAACCGATGCGGGGCGGCGTGCCGATCTGCTGGCCGTGGTTCGGCCCCGGCGCGCGCGAGGAGCTGCCCGCGCACGGTTTCGCCCGGCTGTCGCAGTGGGAGGTCCGCGCGGTCGAATCGTTCGAGAACGGCACCGTCACCCGGGTCGTGCTCGGACTGACTCCCGAACAGGTGGCGAAGCCGGAACTGGTCGCTTTCGCCTTCGATCTGGAGTGTGAATTCTGGATCGGCCGTTCGCTCACCGTCGCGCTGACGATGAAGAACTGTTCCGCCGCGCCGGTGGTGGTGACCGATGCGCTCCACACCTATTTCGCGGTGAAGGAGGCCGAAGCGGTCCGGGTTCGCGGGCTTGATCAGGTCGGCTACGAGGACCGGGTGGTCGGTGCGCCGGTCGTGCTCGGCCATGTGCAGCAGGGGGATATCCGCATCGACCGGGAGGTGGATCGCATCTACCACTCCACCGGCGCGGTCGAGATCTACGACCCCGGTTTCAACCGCACGATCCGGGTGGAGAAGAGCGGTTCCGCCGCGACGGTGGTCTGGAATCCGTGGATCCGCAAGTCCCACGCGATGCCGGACTTCGGCGACGAGGAGTACCATTCGATGCTCTGCATCGAGGCGGCCAACGCGAGCGTCGACGCCCGTACCGTCTTCCCCGGCGAAAAGCGCCGGATCAGCCAGACGGTCACCGTGCTTTGAGCGGTGGTTTTCTGCTGCGCCGTCCGTGGAGAATGTGCCGCGGGCGGCGCGTTTTTTTTATGGGAGCAACTCTCTGAATCGGAGGGTGTTGCATTGTTTTCTGGTTGCTCTCCGCCGCCCGGGGGCGCAACACTGTTACCGGGAGAGCTTGATCCGGGGATCGGCGGCGAGGTAGAGCATGTCGCTGAGGAAGATTCCCGAGAGCGTTAGCATTCCGGCGAAGGCGAAGAGCGCCATCTGGAGCGGATAGTCCCGGCTGGAGAGCGCCAGCAGCGAGAGCGAACCCATGCCGGAGATGTTGAAGATGTATTCGACGATGACGCTCCCCGCCACCAGCGAGGGGAGCAGGCCGCCGAAGAGGGTGATCAGCGTGATGAGTCCGTTGCGGAAGGCGTGGCGCCAGATCACCAGCGGCTCCGGCAGTCCTTTCGCCCGGGCGGTGCGGATGAAATCCGAATGGATCACGTCGAGCATGCCGCTGCGGGCGTAGCGCGACAACCCGGCGAAGCCGCCGTAGGCGAGGCAGAAGACCGGCAGCGTGTAGTGGCGGATGATTTCGAACTGCAGCTGCCAGGTGCTGAGTTCGTCGAGATTGGCCGGCGTCACCCCCTTGAGCGGGAAGAGCTCCCACTGCCCCCCCTCGCAGAGGAGCGCCTGCAGCAGCAGGCCGACCCACATCACCGGCAGAGAATAGAGCACGAAGAGGAGAAAGGCCGAAATCTGGTCGAACCAGCTCCCGGCGTAGACGGCGGCGTAGACCCCCAGCGGAATGGCCAGAAGATAGGTGATCACCACCGCCCAGAAGTTCAGCGTCACCGTCACCGGAAGCCGTTCCAGAATGAGTTCGGTGACCGGCCGCCCGGGATCGACCGAGGCGGAGACGCCGAAGTCGCCGTGCAGAACCACGTCGCGCAGCCACAAGCCGAAGCCGACCAGAATCGGTTTGTCGAGGTTGAGCGCTTCCCGCATCGAGCGGTTCTGGCGCAGGCCGCCCTCTTCGGCGTTGACCGCGGTTCCGGCGGAATCGCTCCCGAAGAGGCTGCTTTTCGTCGGGTCGCCCGGCGCGAGCCGGAGCAGAACGTAGCTCACCAGCAGAATGGTCAGCAATGTGAAGGCCGCCAGAATCAGTCGTTTGATGAGGTACGCAACCATCTCAGGCCTCCTCCTTCCCGCTTCCGGGGATTTTGACGCGGCCGAGCAGAATGCCGCCGGCGATGAAGGGGATTGCCAGCAGTGTGATGCCGTACTCCGACCGCCCGGTGACGCCCGCCGCCAGCGCGATCAGAACCGGACCGAGCACGGTGGTGAACTTCCCGAAGATGTTGTAGAAGCCGAAGAATTCCGACGCCCGTTCGCGGGGAATCAGACGGCTGAAGAGCGAACGGCTCAGCGACTGGATTCCCCCCTGCGAGGTGCCGATCAGGAAGGCGACCGCGAGAAACACCCAGAGCTTGTGCGTTGGACTGGTGAGCGACGGAATCACGCCGCAGAGCAGCGACACCAGCACATAGACCCCGATCGCCCAGTAGACCAGCGTGCGCGCCGGAACCACGCGCGACAGTCTGCCGTAGAGCATGGTGAAGGGAAATGCCAGAAACTGCAATGCGAGGATCGTGCAGAGCAGCCAGGTTGACGAGATGCCGATGTCCACGCTGAGCGGCGTCGCCATCATGAAGATCGTGCCGACGCCGTCGATGTAGAGAAAATAGGCGATCAGAAAGAGCACCACATTGCGGTAGCGCCCGATCTCCCGCGCGGTGGCGGCCAGCCGCCGGAATCCATCCAGCGGCGAAATGTTTTCTCCGCTCCGCCGCTCCCGCACGTTGCGGAAGAGCGGCACGGCCAGAAAGCACCACCAGGCGGCGGCGATCAGAAAGGAGGCCTTCATGCCCCCCATCGAATCGCTCCCGGCCAGGAACATGATGCCGAGGCAGAGGAAGAAGGGAACGAGTCCGCCGATGTACCCCCACGCGTAGGCGACGGTCGAGAGCCGGTGGAGACTGCCGCGCGGCGCGACATCGACCAGCAGAGAGTCGTAGAAGGAGTTGCTCCCCATGTAGGAGACCAGACTTACGAAGTAGAGCGTCAGCACCAGCGTCGCATCCCCCGTCCCGGCGAAGCAGAGGCCGATGACGGCGAGGATTCCGGCCGCCATGAAGCCGCCGAGACAGCGCTTGCGGCCGCCGTTGGCGTCGGCGACGGCGCCGAGCCACGGCGCGAGGATTCCGGCAACGATTCCGGCCGCGGAACTGACCAGACCCCAGCTGCTGGTCGCCGTCGCCGGTTCCATGCCGACGGCGGCGTAGTTCTTGTAGAACATCGGCGCGAACACCGTGCGCACGATGAGGGCGAATGCGGCATTCGCCATATCGTACAGGATCCAGCTGAGCTGCGCCCGCGAAAATTTCACGCCGGAACTCCCCCTTTCCGCCTCAGTAGATCAGCGCGTCCGGAATCCACTGGAAGTCGGCGGCGTCGCCGATGCCGACCGTCCAGCGGATCATCTCTTCGTCCCCCGCCGGCGCGACGCCCGCGGTCAGCGTGTGCTCGCCCGCCGCGAGATCGAGGTCGGCGAACTGGTTGATCGGGCAGTGGTGGAACGACGGCTGACACCAGCCGCCGTCACGCCCGAAGGCGAACGCGCCATCCACCCAGACCCGCGACAGCGACGCGGTGCAGAACATCACCCGCACCCGCTGCGGCTTCGCCAGATGGAAGCGGAACCGCATGAGGTAGAGCGCGTTGAGCGGAACTTCACTCGCTTCGATACAGCCGTTCGAACCGGGGAAGGTGCGCCGGACGGTCGTTTCCGGCATCACCGGCGGATTCTTGCGGTCGTCGTAGCGGATCCAGCGGTCGAAGAGGCCGCACTCCGCGGTGAGGGCGAAACGGCTCCAATCCGGTTCCGGCGCGTCCGGCGCGGTGCGGAGGCGCACCCGCTCCCGGAGCGAGAGCAGTTGTTCGACGAAGTCGTCGAGGGTCGCCGGCGGCGTGATGCCGACGATGGTCGGCGAGAGCACCAGTTTGCGCCCGATCGGCCGCAGCCACTCCTCCGGAATTCCTTCCGGATTGATCAGACCGAGGATGGATCCCACGGTCGCGCCGGTGCAGTCGGCGTCCTTGCCGCAGTTGACCGCATAGCAGACCGTCTTGCCGAAGTCGCCTTTGCCCATCAGAAGCGCCATCACCGAGAAACCGAAATTCATCACCGTGTTGGTGAAATCCTCACTGCCGTAGTGGGTCTTGATGAGTTCGAACACCTCGCTCCAGGTGCGTTTCTGCGAGCACCAGCGGCGGGTGTCGCGCACCGCCCGGGCGATGCCGCACTCCGCCGGAATCGCCGCCAGCGCGGTGTCGAGCAGTTTTTCCATATCGCTCTCGACGAAGGCGGCGCTTTCGAGCACGGCGAGGAAGACCGCCGCGTTGACCCCTTCGCCGACGTGATCGACCATCGCGTCCTCGCGCATGAACTTCGCCGCCAGCTCCGGATTGCCGGGGGCGAGGCAGGCCCAGATCTCGCTGCGGATCGCCGCGCCGAGCCCGTCCTTGAACCAGTTGTCATACCGGCCCGACCAGGTGGCCGGAATTCCCAGTTTCAGATTGCGGATGGCGATGCCGTATTCGCTCCACGGAAAGTGCACATGCTCCACCCACGCCCGGCCAAAGAGGTCGCGGTCGACCACCGGCTCCGCCTGACGGGCGAGGCAGTCCGCCCAGAGCACCTGCAGATCGAGGTCGTCGTTCGGAATCATGTCAGTCGGGACCGGGTCGTAATAGGTGAGGCCGAGCGGCCCCTCCCACCCCTCGTAGGGCTGGCCGAGCGTGCCGCCGGCGGACTTCCCGAGAAAGCATCCGAGCATCTTTTTGCGAAGCGTATCCTGGCTGAGTTTCATGATATCGATTCCATTTTGGGTGTTGATGAAAATCATTCCATATAATACCGCCGCCGGAGCGGAAAATCAACCTTGCCAACCGAAAAATCCGTCCCTTCTTTCACGCGTAGCAGTAGAGACATCCGTGGCGGCAGCTGTGGTAGAAGCCGATGTCCTTGCTCAGCACACAGCCGCAGAAACGGCGCTGGCCCCCGTCCCGCTTCAGCGCCGCGAACTCCGGATCGCCGGGGAAGAGCGCGCACAGCCGCTCCGGATCGATGCAGGAACTGCGGCGCACCCCTTCGGCGGAGAAATCCTCCGGCTCCGCGCAGGCCGCCGCTTCGATGCCCCACTCCCGGCAGAGTGCGGCGATTTTTCCCGTCGTCTCGTGCATCTCCGCCACGGAGAAGGGCAGGGGGGCGACGCCGTTCCGCGCCAGGTTGCGGCGCACCTTCGCGTAGGGCTCGATGTCGGCGAAACTGAACACCAGGCGCCGGGTGTACGGGGCGACCGCGTCGCCGACCCGCCGGAGTTTCGCAAGCAGACGCTCCGGCGTGAGCGTTTCGGTGCGCAGGAGAGGGTCGAAGCGCCAGATGAGATTCTCCGCCCCCACCCGGTCCGAGAGCCGCCGGAAGGTCGCAATCCGTTCCGTGAGCGGCGGCACGCCCGGTTCGAGGTTCTCCTGTCCGTAGTCGTTCAGCGTGAAGTGAAAGTAATACCGCAACCCGAAGGAATCCACCTCGTCGAGCCGTTTCAGCAGCGGCGCCGGATTCTTGCTCCAGAACACCGCCGCCCGGGCCCGCGCAAACGAGACAATCTGAATTTTCCCGTTGAAGGGATTGCGCCATTCGCAGAATCCGGCGGCGAGCCGGTCGAGAAACCAGTCGACGTGAAAGGCCGGCAGATCGGTCGCCCGGCTCGCCGACAGGACCAGCGGGGCGATCGCCCGCACCGGCCCGGCGGCGGTTGCCAGCGTGACCGCCGGATGCTTCACTTCACCGCTTTCAGATAGAACTGCCAGCCGCAGCCGTCGCTCTCAACCCGCGGCAGCGGAAGGCCCGCCTTCATCAGCGTGTCGCCGAGGAAACAGCGGCCGTCGCCCGCGAGTTCGTACAGCGTCTCCGGCTCCAGTCCGCGCAGCCGGACGTGGTTGAGCGGCCCGTTCGGCACGTTGCGCGGCTGGACACAGCTCACCAGCGCTTCGCTCCGGTCCGCCGAGACATGCTCCCAGGCCGTGATCGGATTCGTCGCCCCGGCCATCGACAGCCGGTAGAGCGTTCCCTGCGCAATGATATGGTTGTACCGGTGGTAGTCGGCGATCTGGCGGCGGACGATGTCGCACTCCGCTTCGTCGAGCTTGTTGAGGTCGAGTTCATACCCGAAGGTGCCGGCCATCGCCACGATGCCGCGGGTTTCGAACGGCGTCGTCCGCCCGGTCTGGTGGTTGGGGCAGGCCGAGACATGCGCCCCCATCGCCGAGGAGGGATAGAGCAGACTCGTGCCGTACTGGATCTCCAGCCGCTCGATCGCGTCGGTGTCGTCGCTGGTCCAGATCTGCGGCACATAGTAGAGCATCCCGGCGTCGAACCGGCCGCCGCCGCCCGAACAGCCTTCGATCAGCAGCTTCGGATAGCGCTCCAGCAACAGTTCATGCAGGCGGTACACCCCGAGCACGTAGCGGTGGAACAGCTCCTTTTTGCGGTCGGCCGGGAGCGTCGCCGAACCGACTTCGGTCAGGTGGCGGTTGGCATCCCATTTGATGTATTCGATCGGGGCGCTGTCGAGGATGGCGCAGATCGCCCGGAAGAGGTGATCGACCACCTCCGGCTGCGACATATCCAGCACCAGCTGCTGGCGCCCTTCCGAGCACGGACGGCCCGGAATCGACAGCACCCACTCCGGATGCGCCCGGAAGAGTTCGCTGTCGCGTGACACCATCTCCGGCTCGAACCACAATCCGAACTTGAGCCCCAGGTCGTTGACCCGCTTGACCAGCGGCGCAAGTCCGCCTTTGAGCTTCGATTCGAAGACGAACCAGTCGCCGAGACTGCTCCGGTCGTCGTCGCGGTGGCCGAACCAGCCGTCGTCGAGCACCAGCATCTCAATGCCGAGCCGCGCGGCGTCCTCCGCAATCCGGATCAGTTTCTCCGCATCGAAGTTGAAGTAGGTCGCCTCCCAGTTGTTCACCAGAACCGGCCGCTTGCGGTCGCGCCAGTAACTGCGGATCAGATGGCGGCGGAAGAGGTCGTGGAAAGCGCGGCTCATGCCGCCCAGCCCCTCCGCGGAATAGACCAGCACCGCCTCCGGCGTGTGGAACTCTTCGTTCGGCCCGAGCTTCCACTCGAAGGTGTCCGGATTGATGCCGATCTGCGTCCGGACCTGGTCGAACTGGTCAAGTTCGATCTCCGCCGAGAAGTTGCCGCTGTAGAGCAGTGCCACGCCGTAGGCTTCGCCCGCGGTTTCGGTCGCGTCCGGCGTCACCAGCGCGAAGAAGGGGTTGTGTTGGTGGCTGGAGAGGCCGCGGCCGCTCTCAATGCGTTGAATCGAGTGATTGAGTTTCCGCCGTTCGGCGTGGCGCTCCCGCGCCCACGCTCCCGGCAGATGGAGCAGGTCGAAGTCGCCATAGGCGAAATCCAGCGTGCAGCTGGCCGCCTTTTCGATATACACCGTCTCGCCGGAACGGTTGCTCACCTTCACCGAGCGGGCAATCACCGGCAGGTGTTCGAACACCGTGTAGAAGAGCGTGAACTCCACATCGCCGTCGGCAAGCAGAAGTTCGAGCGTCTCGACCTCCTCCTCTTTGCCGAAGGTGGCCGGAAGGCCGGCGATGGCGGGTTTCCCCCGGTAGATCCGGTGTGAGCGGTATTTCATGTCGGTGGCGTTGTAGCCGTCCGAGCGGCGTACCTTCGCCGAGGGGACCCGGTAGTCGCCGATGCCGCTGGTGGAGTACTCCTGCGGCATGACGTCGCGCGAGTCCTCTGCGGTCCCGTCGGCCGGATTGGGCGAAAACGCCCGCGGCGTCCGCCGGTAGAGGTAGCGCAAATCGGTGGTGTTCAACCGGCCGCCGTAGTAGAGATGCGCCACGTACCCGTTGGGTTCAATCAGAAACGCGTAGCTCGAATCGCTCGCGTCAAGCCGGAAAATCCGGTTGTTCTCGTCAAAAACAATAGACATTTCGTTTCCTTACTTTTTTAAATTGTCTTCGCCGTCTCTCCGGAATTCCACTTTTTCCGCAACCGGGGAGGGGAAAACGACTTCTACAGCTCCCGGCTGATCCGCATCGAGCAGAAGTTCGGCCCGCACATCGTGCAGAACCGTTCATCGCCGTGGTCGTGGTCGGCGGGCAGATCGCGTTCGGCGAGCGCCTCTTCCCGCAGTTCGCGCGCCTTCTCCGGGTCGAGCGCCAGTTCGAACTGCTTCTCCCAGTCGAACGCCGCCCGGGCGTCGCTGATCGCGTCGTCGCGTTCGCGCGCCCCCGGTTTGCCGAGCGCGATGTCGGCGGCATGCGCGGCGATTTTGTAGGCGATCACGCCGTCGCGCACATCCCGCGCGTTGGGCAGCCCGAGGTGCTCCTTCGGCGTGACGTAGCAGAGCATCGCCGCACCGGCATACGCCCCCATCGTCGCACCGATGGCGCTGGTGATGTGATCGTACCCCGGCGCGCAGTCGGTGACCACCGGCCCGAGGATGTAGAAGGGCGCGTCGTCGCACACCTTCTGCTCGCGCTTCATGTTCATCTCGATCTCGTTGAACGGGATGTGGCCGGGGCCCTCCACCATCGCCTGCACGTCGGCCTTGCGGCAGCGGCGGACCAGTTCGCCCAGTACATCCAGTTCGGCGAACTGCGCTTCGTCGCTCGCGTCGGCGAGACAGCCGGGACGCATCCCGTCGCCGAGCGAAAGGGTGACGTCGTATTTGCGGCAGATTTCGAGGATCTCGTCGAACGCGGTGTAGAACGGATTCTCCTTGCCGGTCTGCTTCATCCAGGCCGCGAGGATCGAGCCGCCGCGGCTGACAATCCGCAGTTTGCGCTTCTTTGCCGCCGGAATCTGCGCACGCAGCAGTCCGGCGTGGATGGTCATGTAGTCCACCCCCTGTTCGGCCTGTTCGCGCATCACGTCGAGCACGAAGGATTCCGAGAGGTTCTCCACCTTGCCGCAACGGGCCAGCACTTCGTACATCGGCACTGTGCCGACCGGCGCCGGACTGTGCTCGATGATCGAAGCGCGAATCCGGTTGATGTCACCCCCGGTGCTGAGATCCATCACCGTGTCCGCGCCGTATTTGAGAGCGCGCTGCAGTTTTTCCAGCTCCTGTCGGGGGCAGCTCGCCACGGCGGAGTTGCCGATGTTCGCGTTGATCTTGGTCTTGAGCTGCCGGCCGATGCCGATCGCTTTCAGATTCTTGTGCAGAATGTTCGCCGGGATGACGATGGTGCCCGCGGCGACGCCGGAACGGATGAATTCCGGTTCGAGCCGTTCGATTTCGGCGACCCGCTTCATTTCCGGGGTGATGATTCCGGCTTTCGCCTGTGCCGGCTGGGTGATGCAGTTCACAATGAAAACTCCTGAATATGTGAAAGATGGTTATGATTGCCTGTCTGCCGGTTGCGGCAGGAGTTTCTCCAGCGCCTCCACCGTCCGCCGGGTCGCTCCGGCATGGCGGCGGATGGCGGCTCCGGCCCGTTCGCCCAGCTCGCGGCGAAGCTGCTCGTCAGGCAGCAGTTTGCGCAGCTGCTCGACCAGCTCGGAGTCGTGGGTGACGGTGACGAGAGCGTGTTCCTGCAGCAGTACCTTCTGGATGAAGCGGAAGTTGCGCAATACGTGCCCGGTGACGATCGGCTTGTCCAGCAGGGCCGGTTCGATCAGGTTGTGCCCCTCGTCGTGGCCGGCGAGGCTCTTGCCCATGATTACCACGTCGGCGCCTTTCATCAGCTTGAGCATTTCTCCGGTGGTGTCCGCCAACAGAACCTGCACCGGCGGATTCGCTTCGGTCTGACGGCTCCGCCGGGCATAGGAGAGCCCGAGCCGCGTCAGCATCGCGGCGATATCGGTTCCCCGCTCGGCGTGGCGCGGCACCAGCACCAGCCGCAGATCGGGCATCTCCGGAACCAGTTCGCGGAAGGTTTCCGCCACCAGCTCCTCCTCGCCCGGATGGGTGCTCGCCGCGAGCAGAATCCGGTGTTTCCCCGGCCCGAAATAGCGGCCGTACTCCGGATCCGGCAGATTTTCCGGCGTCTTCTGATCGAATTTTAAATTCCCGCTGACGGTGACGACCGCCCCGGGGGAAACCGATTTGTACCGCTCGGCATCCGCCTCGGTCTGCACCGAAATCAGCTGGAAGAGCCGGAGCAATGGATCGAAGAAGAAGCGCGCCCGGCGATAGCCGCTGGCCGAGTGGTCGGACATCCGCCCGTTGACCAGCGCCACCGGGATCCCCGCCCGGCGGCTCTCCGCGATCATGTTCGGCCAGATCTCGGTTTCGAAGATCACCAGCATCGCCGGCTGCAAAACCCGGAGCGTCCGCCGGACCATCCACAGAAAATCGATCGGGCAGAAAATCGCCGCCGAATTCGGCGGCAACTGCTTGCGCACCAGCTCCTGGCCGGTGGTCGTCGTGGTCGAAATGACAAATTTCCGCTCCGGATGCAGCGCGTGCCATTCGCGGATCATCGACAGCGCGACCACCGCCTCTCCGACGCTCACCGCGTGAACCCAGATCGCTCCGTGAAACGCTTTGAGCTCCTCCATCCGTTTCGGCGTGAAGTGGCCGAACCGCTCGCCGAAGGTGTCCTTCCAGCCGCCGCGGTTGCGGTACTTGAGCAGCAGCCCCGGCACGAAAAAGAGAAAGCCGATCGGCAGGAACAAATTGTAGAAGAATCTGAACATTGTCTGCTTCCGGATGTTATTCCACCGTCACGCTCTTGGCCAGATTGCGCGGCTGGTCGACTTCACAACCGCGGGCGACGGCAATGTAGTAGGCGAAGAGCTGCAGCGCCACCGCCGTCGGCAACGGCGCCACAAAACGCGAACAGGCGGGGATTTCAATGACGTCGTCGGTCATCTTCCGCACCGAATCGTCGCCTTTCGTGACCACTGCGACCACCGGGGACTTGCGCGCCCGGCACTCCTGAATGTTGCCGACGGTCTTGTCCTTGCCCGGGATGTCGTTGGCCAGCGCCAGCACCGGATGTCGCTCGTCGAGCAGCGAAATCGGCCCGTGCTTGAGCTCGGCCGCGTGGTACCCTTCGGCGTGGATGTAACTGATCTCCTTGAGTTTGAGCGCCCCTTCCAGCGCGGTGGGGTAGAGGCAGCCCCGGCCGATGTAGAAGAAATCCTCGAACTTTGCATACCGTTCGGCAATCTGCTTGATCGCCGGCGCGCGGCTGAGCACGTCGCGGATCAGGGCCGGAATCGTCTCGATCTCGGCGGCCAGCTCCGCTCCTTCGCTCCGGCTGAGCCGGCGGTTCCGCCCGAGCAGCAGCGCCAGCAGCAGAAGCACCACCACCTGGCTCGAAAACGCCTTGGTCGAGGCGACGCTGATCTCCGGACCGGCGTGCAGGTAGATGCCCCGCCCCGCTTCGCGGGCGATGGTGGAACCGACCACGTTGCAGAGCGCCGTCACCAGCGCCCCTTTTGCCTTCGCCTCCCGCACTGCGGCGATGGTGTCGGCGGTCTCGCCGGACTGACTGATCGGAATGACCAGTGTGTTCGGTTCGATGATCGGATTGCGGTAGCGGAACTCCGCGGCCTGTTCGACCGAGGTGGAGATTCCGGCGATGTCTTCGAAGAAGTATTCCCCGACCAGCCCGGCGTGCATGCTGCTGCCGCAGCCGGCGATGACAATCCGGGTCACCTGCGCCAGGTCGTGCGGGGTGAGATTCATGCCGTTGAGCACCGCAGTGCCCATCTCATGGTCGATCCGCCCCCGGATTGCATTTTCGATGGTTTCCGGCTGTTCGAAGATCTCCTTGAGCATGAAGTGCGGGTAGTTGCCCTTCTCCGCCTGCCCGGCGTCCCAGTCGATCTTGGCGATCTCCCGCTCGACCGGAACGTTTTTGATGTTCCGCAGGTCGATTCTGTCGGGCGTCAAGAGTGCGATGTCGCCGTCGTTGAGGTAGATCACCTGCCGGGTGTAGGGCAGCAGCGCGGCGATGTCGCTCGCCACAAGATTCTCCGTTTCGCCGACGCCGATGACGATCGGACTGCCTTTGCGGGCCACCACGATCTCGCCGGGGTGAAGCGTCGAAACCACCGCCAGCCCGTAGGTGCCGGTGACCTGCTCCAGCGCGGCGGCGGTCGCACTGATGAGATCCCCCTCGTACCCCTCCGCGATCAGGTGGGCGATCACTTCACTGTCGGTGCCGGAGCGGAAGTGACACCCTTTGCTCAGCAGGTGCGCCCGGAGCTCCTGATAGTTCTCGATGATACCGTTGTGGACGATGGCGAACCGGCCGGAGTCATCCGTGTGCGGGTGGGCGTTGGCCGGAGAGGGTTCCCCGTGAGTCGCCCAGCGGGTGTGCGCAATGCCGCAACCGGAACGTTTTTCCAGCTCCGGCTGTTCCTCCACGAGCGCTTCCAGATTGCGCACCTTGCCGACCGCTTTGACTTCGTACAGACGCTCGTCGGAGATCACCGCGAGCCCGGCCGAATCATAGCCCCGGTACTCCAGACGCTTGAGACCGTCGAGCAGAATGGGCGCCACCGCTTTGGGCCCCGTGTAACCGATAATTCCACACATTGCACAGTTCCTCTAATCAGAAAAATGGGTGTTGATGTACGCCGCCGCCTCTTCCAGCGAACCGAGGATCTTGGTGCAGAAACGCGCCATCCACGGGCTGCAGTCCTGATATTCAAACGGCGAAAACGCAACGACGAATTTGCCGAGATTGTGCGCGGCGTAGAACACCTCCATGCTCGTGCCGATGCTCGGCTTGTTGTAGTTTACCAGAATGATGTCCGCGTCACGGACATCCTGAAGATCGAATTCGACGATCTCGTTCGCACTGTCCACCTTTCGGTCCACAAACGCCCGCCGCATCGGGTCGAGCAGCCGGAACTGTCTGCCCAGCAGAAGTTTCGCTGCATCGCGCCAGGAGCGGGCCGCCCCTTCGTGCTCATCCATGATCGGGCCGGACAAGTAGACCGTTTTTACTCTGTTTTCCATATTTCTCACCGGATCGTTAACGGAATGTCACAAGACAACCCGGTTAATATAGCATTTTCGGCCCCGGTTTCCAAGTCGGAAACAGAAGATTTTCAGATGTTGAGGATCTCCGGCGCACACCGGCGCACCAGCGCCTCCGACAGGGCGAGCGCATCGCTGGAGTTGGAGCAGCGAAGCGCCTCCTGGGCCGTTTTTTCCGCCTCGTGCATCGACATGCTCCGGATGGCCCGCCGCACCATCGGAATCGACGCCGGCGGCATGCTCAACTCATGAACGCCCAGCCCGACCAGCAGCGGCACAACCCGCACCTCCGCGGCAACCTGACCGCAGACGCTCACCCAGATGTTGTTCTGGCGCGCCGCCTCCACGGTCCGGCGGATCAGCTCGAGAATCGCCGGATGCGTCGGCCGGTAGAGGTAGGCGACCCGCTCGTTGCTGCGGTCGATCGCCATGGTGTACTGCACCAGGTCGTTGGTGCCGATGCTGAAGAAATCGACCAGCGGGGCAAAACGGTCCGCCAGCAGAGCCGCCGCCGGCGTCTCGATCATCACGCCGAGGGAGAGGCGCGAAACGTGCTCCTTCCCCTCCCGGTCAAGCTGGGCGGTCAGCTGGTCGAGAATCTCCCGGACATCCTGCACCTCCTGCACACTGCTGACCATCGGGAGCATGACCCGCAGATTGCCGTAGATCCCCGCCCGGAGCAGGGCCCGCAGCTGTGTCTCCAGAAGGTCGCGGCGCTCGTGAAGCCCCAGGCGGATCCCCCGGAGCCCGAGAAACGGATTCTGTTCCGCGGCGCGGTAGAGATTGGAGTTGAGTTTATCCCCCCCCACATCCAGGGTCCGCACGATGACCGGATGCTCTCCGCTGGCGACCAGAAGATTCTTGTACACGTCAAGCTGCGTCTCCTCATCCGGCACCTTGAGCCGGTTCATGAAAAGGTATTCCGTGCGGAACAGCCCGATGCCGCAGGCGCCGCTCTGTCTGACTTCGTCGATCTTCTCCGGTGTGTCGAGGTTCGCCGCCAGCTGAATCATAAATCCGTCGGTGGTCTCCGGGCGGAGCGCCTTCTCCTGCTCGAGCTTGTTGTAGAGCGCCCCCGCCGCCTCCGCCTTCAGCCGGTAGGCCTCCTCGGTGCGGGCATCCGGATTGATGATGATCTTCCCGGTATAGCCGTCGAGGATCAGTTTGTCGGCGGCGCTCAGGCTCTCCGGCAGTTCCGGCGGAATGCCCACCACCGCCGGCAGTTTCATCGAACGCGCCAGAATCGCCGTGTGACAGGTGGCGCTGCCGGTTTCCACGGCAAAGCCGAGCACTTTGCTCTGGTCGAGCTGCGCGGTCTCCGACGGGGAGAGACTGCTGCCCACGATAATCCGGCGGTCGTCCAGCCCGATCTCGTGGTTGTGTGCTTCAGAAAGATTGTCCATGATCCGCGCGGCCACGTCGCGGATGTCGGAGCCGCGTTCCCGCAGATACTCATCCTCCATCCCGTTGAAGACCGCGGCGAAGTGTTCCGCCGCCTGATAGAGCGCGTAGTCGGCGGTGTAGAGATCCTCGCGGATGCCCTTCTCCACCGCGCCGACGAACATCTTGTCATCCACCAGCAGCAGATGCGCTTCGAAGATGTCCGCATCCTGCGAATTGAGCCGGGCGCGAAGCCGTTCGCGCAGTTCGGTGAGCTGTTTTCGGGTGAGCTCCTGGGCGGCGTGAAACCGGTTCAGTTCCGACTCCACCTCGCCCGGTTCGAGCTTGTGCGGTTCCGGTTCGAGCAGGTGGCTGTGGCTGCGCAGTCGCAGAACCCTCCCGATCGCGATGCCGGGAGAGACGGCGATGGCCTGAATCGTCTGGGTTGGTTGCGTCATATGCTCCGGCGCTCCTCACTGCGGCTCGGCTTTATTCGTTTTCGCCGAACCCTGATTCGAAATATGCACAGATCTGCCTGGCCGCCTCTTCCGCATCCGGACCGGCGGCGCAGAGGCGCAGCCGGGTGTTCTTGCCCGCGGCCATCATCAAAAGGCCCATGATGCTGCGGCAGTCCGCGGGACTTTCCTGCTGATCCTCCCGCTCCAGCGTCACTTCCGCCTGAAAGCCGGAGGCCAGTTTGGAAAGCTCCGCCGCCGGCCGCGCATGCAGTCCGCGGACGTTGCTTACCGTGACGATTTTCTTTACGAGCTCTTCCGCCATCATCCGTCGTGGTACCCCGGTGTTGTTGCAAACTTCCTCTGTATCTGTATAATATACACCCGTTTCCTCAGGAAAGCAACCTCTTTGTCTTGTAAAAAGCCGTTCATGAGGTTATATTTTGCCTGTACTGGCGGGACCGGCCGGATTCGGCGCGGAATTTTCCCGCCGTCATGCGGACTTCTGTCGAAGGCGGATTTCTGCCCCTTTCCGGAGAATTCCGGCAGCAGACGCCCCTGTCACCCTGCAACTTTAAGGAGTTGAGAAATGAACGAAAATTGGAAAATCGAGACCCGCGCGGTCCAGTGCGGCTACACCCCCGGCAACGGCGATCCCCGCGTCCTGCCGCTCTATCAGAGCACCACGTTCAAGTATGATGACGCGCAGAGCGTCGCCGACCTCTTCGATCTCAAGCGGGACGGTTTCTTCTACACCCGCCTCGCCAATCCGACCGTCGACGCCTTCGAAAAGCGGATGGCCGCGCTGGAGGGCGGCGTCGCCGCCGTCGCGGTCAGCTCCGGGCAGACCGCCACGATGCTCTCCATGCTCAACCTCGCTTCAGCGGGGGATCACATCCTCGCGGTGTCGAGCCTCTACGGCGGAAGCGTTTCGCTGCTGACCAACACCTTCCACAAGATGGGCATTGAGGTGAGTTTCGTCCGTCCCCACGACGACTCCGCCACCGTCGCCGCCGCGATCCGGCCGAACACCAAGGTGATCTTCGCCGAGGCGCTCGCCAATCCGGCGCTGGTGGTGCTCGACATCGAACGCTTCGCCGGCATCGCCCACGCCGCCGGCATTCCGCTCATCGTTGACAACACCTTCCCGACCCCCTGTCTCTGCCGCCCCTTCGAACACGGCGCCGACATCGTCACCCACTCCACCTCCAAATATGCCGACGGCCACGCCCAGTGCGTCGGCGGCATCATCATTGAAAAGGGCGGATTCAACTGGAAGAACGGCAAGTTCCCGGGCCTCTGTGAACCGGATCCGGCCTATCACGGGCTGGTCTACACCGACAACTTCGCCGCCTGTCCGTACTCGGTGAAACTGCGCGCCCAGTTCATCCGCGACATGGGGGTTCCGATGGCGCCCTTCAACGCCTTCCTCACCAACCTCGGGCTGGAGACGCTGCCGCTGCGCATGGAGCGCCACAGCCGGAATGCGCTCGCCATGGCCGAGTTCCTCGAGGCGCATCCGAAGGTGAGCTGGGTGAACTATCCCGGGCTGGCCTCTTCGCCGGAGCACGAGATGGCGCGCAAATACCTGCCCGACGGCGCCTCCGGCGTGCTCTGCTTCGGGGTCAAGGGCGGCAAGGCCGCCGGCGAGCGGGTGATGAACTCCCTCCGGCTCGCCGCCATCGTCGTCCACGTCGCCGACGTGCGGACCTGCGTGCTCCATCCGGCCAGCATGACTCACCGGCAGCTTACCGATGCCGAACTGGAGGCGGCCGGGGTGTCGCCCGACATGATCCGGCTTTCGGTCGGCATCGAGAACATCGACGATCTCAAGGCGGATTTCGACCAGGCGCTGGCCAACGCCTGACACGTTGCTGTTGTTTCACTTCGGCGGGAAGGAGCTGACGGAAAAGCTCCTTCCCGCCTTTTCTGTCTCCGGAATCCCGCGATCTGGGAGAATTTTAATACGACGCTAACCAAACTCTAACAATGGGAGGATATCTTATACAGCGAATCCCCGGAGAAGGAACCCTCCGCAGACAGATGCCGGGGAGGAACATCAACAAGGAGTATAAGATGAATCTCTTCCGAAAGCTTGCGTTAATTGCGCTCCTTCCGCTTGCGGCCGGAGCGGCCGACGTTTCCATCAACGGAGCGGGGGCATCGTTCCCTGCGCCGGTCTATCGCGCCTGGACCTACGGATTCTCCCAGTCCACCGGCGAGAAGATCCGGGTCAACTACCAGAGCAGCGGCTCCGGCGCCGGAATCAACCAGATCAAGGACGGTACCGTCGATTTCGGCGGAACCGACAATCCGCTCACCCGCAAGGAGCTGGATGCCGCCAACCTCTGCCAGTTCCCGATGCTGACCGGCGGCGTGGTGGTGATCGTCAACATCCGCGGCGTCAAGCCGAACACGCTCCAGCTCGATCAGGAGACCCTCGCCGGAATCTACCTCGGGCAGATTAAAAAATGGAACGATCCGAAGATCGTCGCGCTCAACCCGGGCGTGAAGCTCCCGAAGCGGAACATCGTCGTCGTGCGCCGTTCGGACAGCTCCGGAACCAGCTTCATCTTCACCAACTACCTCTCGAAGATCTCGAAGGAGTGGCGCGACAAGGTCGGCGCCGGTCCGGCGGTCAACTGGCCGGTCGGCATCGGCGGCCAGAAGAACCCCGGCGTCTGCAACACCGTCGCCCGGATCAACGGCGCCATCGGCTACACCGAATACACCTATGCCGTCGAAGCGAAGCTCTCGATGGTGGCGCTGAAGAACAAGGCCGGCAAGTTTGTCCGGCCGACCCCGGCCTCGTTCCAGGCTTCCGCGGCGAACGCGCAGTGGAATCCCGCCGAAGGCTTCTACATGGTGCTCACCGATCAGAGCGGCGACGAGAGCTGGCCGATCACCGGTGTCACCTACGTGCTCGTGCAGCGCAACCAGACCGATGCGGCGAAAGCGGCCGCTCTGCTGAACTACTTCAACTGGTGCTACACGTCGGGCGCGGTCACCGCCTCCCGGCTCAACTACGTGCCGCTCACCGGCAAGGTGCTGGAGCTGGTCCGCAAATGCTGGGCGGATGAGATCCGCTGCAACGGTCAGCCGGTCAAGTTCTGAGAAAGTGTCGAGTCGGAGCTGTATCATGATTCGGATCATTCCAGTCACCTCTGCCGGCATGGATCGGCTGTTCCGGGTCGCCGCGGCCGGAAGTGCGCTTCTGGTGCCCGCGCTGCTGGCGGCGTTCCTGATCCAGCTCGGCTGGGGATCCTTTCCGGCCTGGCGGGAGTTCGGCCCCGGATTCATCATCGGCACGGATTGGGACCCGGTTGCCAACAGTTACGGCGCGCTGCCGGCGATTGTCGGAACGCTGCTCACGACTGCGCTTGCGCTGCTGATTTCGATTCCGCCGGCCTTCGTGACCGCGCTCTTCCTGGTGGATGCACCCGCCGGCATCGGCGAGGTGCTCAGCCAGGCGCTCGATCTGCTCGCGGCGATTCCCAGCGTCATCTACGGCATGTGGGGGCTGTTCATTCTCGTGCCGCTGATGCAGGACTACGTTCAGCCCTTCCTCTCGGAGACGCTGCATCTGGGGAGCATCCCCTTCTTCGGGCAGGACGGCAACGGGTTCGGAATTCTCACCGCTTCGCTGATTCTCGCGCTGATGGTGCTGCCCTACATGTCGGCGGTGATGCGGAACGTCTTTAAAATGACGCCGGGCGTCCTGCGCGAATCCGCCTACGGCATCGGCTGCACCCGCTGGGAGACTGCCCGTGACATCGTCATGCGGTACGGCATCCGCGGCCTGCTTGGTGGCATCTTCATCGGCCTCGGCCGGGCGCTCGGCGAGACGATGGCGGTCCTCTTCGTGGTCGGCAACGTCGTCGAAATGCCGGTCGACCTCTATGCGAGCGGCACCACCATCGCCGCGACGCTGGCCAACAACTTCGCAGAGGCCGACGGCATCCTGCGGGCGGTGCTCTTCGCGCTGGGGCTGATCCTGCTGCTGATGGCGCTGGGGGTGCAGATCCTGGCGCAGTACTACCTCTTCATGACCGGCGCCAAACGGGGAGAAAAGTAAAATGACGTTCGTCTCTTCCACCCGCCGCCGCGGTCTCTTCCGCCGCAAACTGGTTGACCGGATCGTGCGCATCCTCTCGGTCGCGGCCCTCGCGGTCGCGGTCGCCGGCATGATCTGGATTCTCTGGACGGTGGTCTCCCGCGGCGCGGCGGTAATCAGTCTGGAATTTCTCACGGAACCCTCCAAACCGTTCGGCGCGGAGGACTCCGGCATCGCCAACGCTCTGCTCGGCACGCTGGCGATCACCCTCGGCGCCGCGCTGATCGGCATTCCGCCCGCGGTGCTCGGCGGCATCTATCTTGCCGAGTTCGGGCGCAACACCCGCGTCGGAAATCTGATCCGTTTCGCCGCGAACGTGATGATGGGCATGCCGTCGGTGGTGGTCGGCCTCTTCGTCTACGCGGTGCTGGTGATTCCGCTGGGCACCTTCTCCGGCTTTGCCGGTTCGGTCGCGCTGGCGATTCTGATGGTGCCGGTGGTCCTGCGCACCACCGAGGACATGCTGCTGATGGTGCCGGATTCCCTCCGGGAGTCCGCGCTGGCGCTGGGCACCACCCGGGCCCGCGCTTCGCTGCAGATCATCTGCCGCTCCGCCCGGGGCGGACTCATCACCGGAATCCTGCTTGCCGTCGCCCGGGTCAGCGGCGAGACCGCTCCACTGCTCTTCACCGCTCTCTGGAGCGACGCCTGGCCGAAGAACTACTTCACCGGCCCGACCGCAAACCTGCCGGTTCTGATCACGGAATACTCGACCAACTCTCCCTTCGCCGACCAGCATGCGGCCGGATGGGGAGCCGCTTTGATCGTTACATTGATGGTGCTCGCGCTGAACATCGCGACCCGGATCGTTTTCAAGGAGAAACACCATGGACGCTGAATCTCTTCCTCCGGTAAAAATATCGGTGAAACATCTGAACTTCTTTTACGAAAAAGGGCACCAGGCGCTCTTCGACAACAACCTCGACATCCGGGCGAACCGGATCACCGCGGTGATCGGTCCCTCCGGTTGCGGAAAGTCCACGCATCTGCGGGTCTACAACCGCATCTTCGAACTCTACCGCGGCCAGCGGGCCGAAGGGAGCGTGGAGATCGACGGGGTCAACATCCTCTCGCCCGAGGTGGATGTGCTCGAACTGCGCCGCAAGGTCGGCATGATCTTCCAGAAGCCGACGCCGTTCCCGATGTCGGTCTTCGACAACGTCGCTTATCCGATGCGGTTGCATTTCAAACTCTCCCGCAGTGAGATCGCCGACCGGGTCGAGGCGGCCCTGCGCGGCGCTTCGCTCTGGGACGAGGTCAAGGACAAGCTCAAGAAGAGCGGACTCGCCCTCTCCGGCGGCCAGCAGCAGCGGCTCTGCATCGCCCGCGCCATCGCCGCCGAGCCGGAGATCCTGCTGATGGATGAGCCGACCAGCGCCATCGACCCGGTGGCGACGCTGAAGATCGAAGATCTTGTGCTCGAACTGCGCAGCCGCTTCACCGTCGTGATCGTCACGCACAACATGCAGCAGGCCTCCCGCATCAGCGACTACACCGCCTTCTTCTACAAGGGGCGGATCGTCGAATACGACGTCACCGAAAAGATCTTCACCAATCCGGCGGAGAAGAAGACCGAAGAGTACATCACCGGACGCTTCGGATGATGCCGTTCCGGCAAAGATCGAAACAAGTTCAACAGCGATACAGAGGAATCAGAAAGAATGAGAGCTCATCTTGCCAAGGAGATCGGCAACCTGCAGCGGCTGGTCAGCGAACTGGCGGCCGAGGTGGAGGATGCGGTCAGAAAGGCGGTCACCGCCGCCCGGGAGCGGGACGATGCCGCCGCCCGGGAACTCATCGCTCACGACGACGTCATCGACCAGCATGAGGTCGCCATCGAGGAGGAGTGCCTGAAGATTCTCGCCCTCCATCAGCCGGTGGCGGGGGATCTTCGTTACATCATCACGTTTCTCAAGGTGAACGGCGAACTGGAACGGATCGGCGACCTCGCCGCCAACATCGCCGGCCGCGCCATCTCCATGGCCGAAAATACCGTGAAACCGGAGGTCCTCTTCGACTTCGACCCGCTGGTTTCGCTGGTGCGGCAGATGCTCAAGCGCGCGCTCGACGCGCTGGTGGCCCGCAACTGTCTGGAGGCCAGCGAAGTCATCCGCGACGACCGCGCCGTGGACCGGCTCAGCGGCGAAATCTGCGACCGTGCCGTCGAAGAGCTGCAGAAACAGCCCGGTCTGGCCGGATACTGCACCGATGTGATCCTGATCGCCAAGCATCTGGAGCGGATCGGCGACTGCACCACCAACATCTGCGAAGACATCGTCTATCTGGAACTGGGCAAAATCATCCGTCACGGCGGACTGGATGCCCGGTACTCCGAGGCTCTTCCGGAGTGATCTCCGGCGGAAACTCCTCCCGCAGGCGACCCTCTTCCCGCCACAGCCGGATTGCTCCGGCCGGCGTGGGGATGGTCGCCGCTTCGTTTCCCCGGCAGAGCGGCGACGGCGCAATCCGGAAGGTGCGCCAGCCGTCCGCCGCCGGTTCACAGCCGAAGAAGAGAATGGGCAGCAACGCCGCCGGCCCCGCGCTCCACGCATGGCAGAGGCTCAGCCCGTACGGACGCTGGTAGAAGGCGTACCGTTCGTTGCCGGTCTGTGAGGCGTCGTACGCTTCGAAGAAGGTGGTCGCCCCCAGCCGGAGCATGCCGCCCCAGATCTTCCGGAGCCGGGCGAGGGCGGTTTCATGCAGGCCCGCCCGGTGAAACGCCAGAATTTCCAGTGCCGCCTGATACGGGGTGCCGACCGGCGGCAGCTCGTCGTCGCAGAGTTTCTCCATGATGGCCCGCGCCATGGCCGGTTCGACCAGTCCGGAGAGGACGGCCAGAATGTTGGCGTGGCGGTAGAACCCCAGTTCCGGCCGCGCCGGATTGGCCGGGAAGAGGCCGTGCCGGGCGTCGAAGCCCCGGAGCAGGCTCTCCTTCAGTTCGCCGGCCCGTTTCCGGCACCGTTCCGCCAGGCGGGTATCCTGCCGGCGCTCCGCCAGACGGGCGGCCGCTTCGAGCGCCTGGAAGAAGAGAATCTGAAGCGCGCTCTCCTTCTCCTCGCTGTTCCAGCCGCGCTCCGGCTCCTGCCGGCTGGCCACCCAGTCGATGAAGACCCAGCTGCCCGGCGGCAGGAAGGGGGAGGAGCTCTCCAGAAGACGGTCGATCATCGCCGCGATTCCCGGATAGAGCCGCTCCAGAAAGGCCGGATCCTCGAAGTAGCGCAGATAGAGATCGTGACAGATCAGCAGCCAGAGGGTGTAGTCGGTCGCGCCGTTGACGTGCTGTTCCTCGATGCCGGCGTCGCCGAGAATGGTCAGCGTCCTGCGGACCGGTTCGGGGTCCGCGAAGGTGTAGGCATTCGCCAGCAGAGAGAGCGCGAGGTCGCCCGCCCACGGCAGGCGGTCCCGCTTGATGCCGTCGATCAGAAAGTGGCGGATGCAGAGCCGCAGAGTGTAGGCCGAACACATCCAGATCCGGTTCAGCTCCGCATCGGCGGCGAATGCGCCGCGGTAGCACTCCGGGGTGAATTCGGCGTCGCACTCCACCTGCACCGGGGCGGGGGCTTCGACGCGCAGGTAACGGAAGGCGAGCGCTCCCGGCGTCTCCCAGCACCCCGGCGCAACTTCGACCAGCTCCAGCGACTGTTCACTGCGGGCGGGGTCGCGGTTTTCCAGCTCGAAGGTCGATTCGCCGAAGCCGAACTCCGGTCTGGTTTCGCTGTGAATCCGGACCGTGCCGATCAGCTCCCGGCCGAAGTCGTAGCGCCCCGGTGCGTACTCCTCCGCGGTCAGCCGGAGCGTCGGCAGCGGGTCGCCCGCCGGATCGCCGCCCGGCAGCGCCGTCTCGAAGTGAACACCGTCGCTCGACGCCTCCCAGCCGAGGGGAGGAAGGGGGAGAATTCCCGGCAGAAGTTCCCCGTCGGAACCGGTTTCCACCCGCAGAAGCAGCGTCCCCTCCCGTTCGGGATGGAGGCGGAACACGCCGTCGCTCTGCATCGTTGCCGCCAGCGGAGTCCCGTCGAGCGTGGCGGAGAGAGTGCCGCTTGTGCGGAGCAGGAGCTCCTCCGGCCGGACCTGCCGGCGGAACCAGCAGATTGTCGAGGGGCGCCGGAAGCAGCCGGGGTAGCCGACATTCAGTTTCATGAGCGCGACTTCGCGGCGCATCTTCTGCAATAGAAACCGCTCATATTCGCACGGCGGATAGAGCCAGCCCGCCGGCGCGGCACCTTCCGGCACCGGTGTTTCCACCGACCAGGCCGGGTCGACGACCGCCGCGGCGGAGTCCCGGTGCGCCCGGTCCGGCACGCCGTCGTCCGCGCCGTTCCGGCGGGCGAAATGGCGGGAGTCCCCCCACTGATCGTAGGCGATCGTCTCGCCGATGGAGGCGATCGCCTGTTCCAGTTTTTCGCGGACCAGCCGGGCGTTCTCGTCGGTGCCGGGTTTGTTTTCGTAGAGCAGATAGCCCTGCCGGTAGGCGACTTCACCGATGTTCGGCATGATGACGTTCGCCCCGGCGAGCAGTCCGCGCTCCCGGCCGTCCGGCGCGAGCGCCTGCAGTGCGGTGGTGCTGGCGATGTTGACGTCTTTGAGCTGCAGCCGGGTGACTGCGATCATTTTGAGGCCGAGCTCCAGCTGGCGCTCCGGCCGCTCTCCGTATTCCGGAAACTCCCGCCCCAGCGGCGTTTCGTGATGGGGAATGTAGGGGCCCATGCCGATCATGTCCACATCCAGTTTCCGGAAAAATTCGATGTCGTGCACCAGATCATCGACGCTCTGATGCGGCAGACCGATCATCACGCCGGTCCCCACCTGATAGCCCACTTCGCGGAGTTTCCGGAGCGAGTCGAGCCGCTCTTCGTACCGGTGGTCGGCAGGGTGCAGTTTCGCGTAAAGCGCCGGATTCGACGCTTCAATCCGCAGAAGGTAGCGGTGCGCCCCCGCTTCGAACCAGCGGCGGTAAACCGCTTCACTCTGTTCGCCGACCGAAAGGGTGATGCCGAGGTTGCCGGGCAATGCCTTGATCCGCCGCACCGCCTCCTCGATGAAGTCGACGAACGCCGGGTCGTGCCGTTCTCCCGACTGGAGCACGACCGAGCCGTAGTGGAACTCCACCGCGTGCCGCGCCGCCGCGACGATCTCGTCGAGCGTCATCGCGAAGCGGTTGACATGGGCGTTGCTCCGGCGGATGCCGCAGTAGAAGCAGTCCTTCCGGCAGAGGTTGGAGATCTCGATCAGGCCGCGGAGCCGGACGCGGTTGTCTATATAGTGGAGCTTGACCGCGTACGCCGTCCGGTAGAGTCGCGCCAGATCTTCCGGAGCCTCCAGTTCGAGCAGAAACTTCAGTTCGGCTTCGGAGAGGAGGTCTCCTGCCGCGGCCCGTTCGAGAATTTCCGTGAGATTCATGCCGTCTCCCGCTAGGGGAGCGCCGTTCTGTGCCGGCGCTCCAGGTTATTCCACAATTCTGCCGTGCAGTCCGCGCACCTTCACCTCCGGCCCGAGGCGCCGGGCGATCTGCACCAGCTCCCGGTCCGAATAGGTCGGCTGCTTCGAGAGATCGTCGTCGATGACCTCCACCGGATTGTACTGCTGCAGCATCCACTTCCGGACGCCGAGCGAAGTCAGCTCCCGGTGCATGGTTGCCAGATCCTCTTCCGAAAGCAGTCTCTTGTGGACGGTGGTGCGGATGTCCAGATCGATTCCGGCTTCGAGCGCCAGGCGGATGCTCTTCTGCACCCGTTCCGCGACCGTTTCATCCCCGGTTCCGGTCAGCTGCGCGTACCGTGCGGCCGGCGCCTTGTAGTCGATCCCCATGGCGTCCACACCGACCGACTGAAGCAGTCGCTCCACCCGGTCGGGGAAGGTGCCGTTGGAATCCACCTTGGCCAGGTAGTCGCGGGAGCGGATGTTGCGGACGAATTCCCCGATATCTTCATGCAGCATCGGTTCGCCGCCGGAGATCACCACCCCTTCGATCAGCCCCCGGCGGTGGTCGAGAAATCCGAAGAACTCCTTTTCCGTCACCCGCGGCTGACTGGTCGGGTCGAAGACCAGGCAGGGATTGTGACAGAACGGGCAGCGCAGGTTGCATCCGCCGGTGAAGACGATGCAGCCGATCCGCCCGGGATAGTCGACCAGTGTGAACTTGTTGAACCCTCGTAAATCCATTGTATTACCGCCTGTCTGCAGAAAAAAGGGCCGGATGCCTGCGGCGCTCCGGCCCCTCAATTCGTCCGTTTCTTACTTGACTTCGAAGGTCTTGCGGTCCTTGAACTCTTCCTTCTTGCCCTTGTTCCAGTTGGAAACCGGGCGGAAATATCCGCAGACGCGGCTGTACACTTCGGTTTTTTCTCCACACTTCGCCATGATCCGTTCTCCTTTGTCGTTTCCTGTATCGTGAATGTTCTCCGGCAGGCGCGAATGCTTCCGCGCCCGCCCCTCGCTTCCCTGCTTACTCGTTGACCGCTTCCTTATGCTCCGCCTCCAGCGGGCACTCGAAATGCTCGCCCGGAATGTAGCCGTGGACCGGGCAGATGCTGAACGACGGCGTCAGCGTGAAGTACGGAATCCGGTAGTTGGTCGCAATCCGCTTGACCAGCGACGCCACCAGATCGGGGTCGTCGATCCGCTCGCCGATGAAGGCGTGGAAGACCGTCCCGCCGGTGTAGATCTGCTGGAGCGGCGCCTGCAGATCGAGCGCTTCGAAGAGGTCGCTGGTGTACCCCACCGGCAGCTGCGTCGAATTCGTGTAGTACGGGTTCTCGCTGCCCGCGCAGATGATCTCCGGGAACCGCTTGCGGTCCAGCCGGGCCAGTCGGAAACTGGTCCCTTCCGCCGGCGTCGCCTCGAGGTTGTAGATGTGCCCGGTGGCCTCCTGGAAGTCCTTGATCTTCTCCGCCATGTGGAGCAGCACTTTGCGCGAGAACTCCGCCCCCTCCCGGTCGCAGATCGAGCAGCCGAGGAAGTTCAGGCAGCACTCGTTCATCCCCACCAGCCCGATGGTGCTGAAGTGGTGCTCGAGGTTCGGCAGATAGGTCTTGGTGTAGGGCAGCAGATCCCCTTCGAGGTGCTTCTGCACCACCTTGCGCTTGATCTCCAGCGACTCCATCGCCAGCGTCATCAGGTGGTCGAGCCGTGCGAAGAACTCCTTTTCATCCTTGGAGATGTAGCCGAGCCGCGGCATGTTGATCGTCACCACGCCGATCGAACCGGTCTGCTCGCCGGCGCCGAACAGCCCGCCGGTCTTGTTGCGCAGTTCGCGCATATCCATCTGCAGGCGGCAGCACATGCTGCGCACATCGCCCGGCTTCAGATCGCTGTTGATGAAGTTCTGGAAGTAGGGCAGCCCGTACTTGCCGGTGACGGTGAAGAGCAGCTTCGCATTTTCACTTGTCCAGTTGAAATCCTTCGTCACGTTGTAGGTCGGGATCGGGAAGGTGAAGATCCGCCCGTCGCGGTCCCCTTCGGCCATCACTTCGAGGAAGGCGCGGTTGATGAGATCCATCTCTTCCTGGAAGTCGCCATAGACCTCGTCCTGCGGCTTCCCGCCGATGATCACCGGGGTGTCGCGGAGATCCTCCGGCACCACCCAGTCGAAGGTGAGGTTGGTGAAGGGGGTCTGCCCCCAGCGGCTGGCGATGTTCAACCCGAAGACGAACTGCTGAATGTTCTGCTTGAGCTGCTGATAGGTCAGCTTGTCATGGCGCACGAAGGGGGCCAGCAAGGTATCGAAGGAGCTGAACGCCTGCGCCCCCGCCCACTCCGTCTGCAGCGTGGAGAGGAAGTTCACGATCTGCCCGGTCGCCGTGTCGAAGTGCTTCGCCGGCGCCGCCGAAGCGCGTCCGCCGCGCCCCTGGAACCCGCGTTCGAGCAGGTCGCGGAGGCTCCAGCCGGCGCAGTAGCCGACGATGCCGCACGACAGGTCGTGCAGGTGGAAGTCGCCGCTCTGGTGCGCTTCGGCGATCTCCTTCGGGTAGATGTTCGCCAGCGTGTAGTTGGCGATCACCGCGCCGGAGACGTGGTTGAGCAGACTCGCGTAGGAGTAGCCGGAGTTGGAGTTCTCGTTGACCCGCCAGTCCTCCTGCCCGAGATAGCTCGACACGAGATCCTGCACATCCATCATCAGCTTGCGCCCCTCGCGGAGTTTGTCGTGGCTGGCGCGGTAGAGGATGTAGAGCTTCGCCGCCTGCGGCAGGCCGCGGGTGATCAGCGCGTGTTCGACCAGGTCCTGGATGAGATCGACGTCGGGAATCATATCCGGGGCGTCATACCCCTTGGCGACCAGTTCATCCACCACGTGCCGGGCGACGTTGCGCGCGACTTTCTCATTGGCGGTACCGGCGGCTTTCAGTGCCTTTCCGATCGCGATGACGATCCGCTCCGGATCAAATTCCACAATCCGGCCGTCGCGCTTTTTCATTTTTTCGATGGATGACTTGATCTCTTGCATCTTCCCCGTTCTGCCTCTGTTGAATGTTCCCGCCTCTACAAAATGAAATTCCCATTCCGACACCGTCGTGGAATGAGATCGCACATCATCTACAATACCACTGAATATTGATATTGCAAACGGGAAATACACAATATCTTGTGTTTTTTATGAATTTTTCCGTTGTGATTTTCCTAGCGTTTTTCCATGAGGATGTTACAGCTTTTCGGCAGAAAAAAAGCCCGTTTTTTCCGTGGAACAGGGCGGAAAAAACGGGCCCGGATTTCCGTTGAACCTCAGCCGTTCCGGCGTCCGTCGCCGGCGAGATATTCGCGTACGGTTCGGGCGATTCCCTCGTCCAGCGAGATCTTCGGGCTCCAGCCGAGAGATCGAGCCCGGGTGGAGTCCATCAGCTTGCGGTACATCCCGTCCGGCCGCGAGGAGTCCCAGCGGAGCCGGCCGGTGAAGCCGGCGGCGGCGGCGATCTTCTCCGCCAGTTCGCGGATGGAGAGGTCGGAGCCGTAGCCGATGTTGATCACCTCCGGCTCGTTGCGGTTCTGCAGGAAGTAGTAGACCGCGTCAGCCACGTCGTCGACATGGAGGAACTCCCGCAGCGGCGCGCCGGTGCCCCAGAGCGTCACCTCCGGCAGCTGCTTTGCCGCCGCCTCGGTGAAGCGGCGGATGAACGCCGGGAAGACATGGCTGTTTTCCGGATCATAATTGTCATTGGTTCCGTAGAGGTTGCACGGCATCAGGCTCACTGTGGGAAATCCGTACTCCTTCGAAAGGTAGAGGCAGAGTTTGTACCCGGCGATCTTCGCCAGCGCATACCCTTCGTTGGTCGGTTCCAGCGGTCCGGTCAGCAGATACTCCTCCTTGATCGGCTGCGGCGCTTTGCACGGATAGATGCAGCTCGACCCGAGGAAGCAGAATTTTTTGACGCCGGTTCGAAACGCCTGCATGATCACGTTATTCTGAATTTCGAGGTTTTCAACCAGAAATTCCGCCGGATGGGTTTTGTTGGCCATGATTCCGCCGACTCTGGCGGAGGCGAGCACCACGTATTCCGGGCGTTCGAGATCGAAGAACTCCTTCACTGCCTGCTGGTTGCGCAGGTCCAGCTCCCGGTGGGTCCGTTTGAGCAGACGGGTGTAGCCTTCGCGTTCGAATTTCCGGGTAATTGCGCTGCCCACCATGCCGCGGTGCCCGGCGATGAAGATTTTTGCGTCGCGTGGAATCATTTTCTAAAATCCTTTTTCGTAGCCGGGATGGTCGAGCAGGCGAAGGTCGCCTTCGGTCATGAGCCGGACCAGTTCTTCAAATTTCACCTCCGGTTCCCAGCCCAGCTGCCGCTTTGCCTTTGCCGGGTTGCCGAGCAGCTGCTCCACCTCCGCCGGCCGGAAGTAGCGCGGGTCGATCCGCACCACGGTCTTCCCGGTGGAGGTGTCGATCCCGGTCTCCTCGACTCCTGCGCCCCGCCATTCCAGGCGGCGTCCGACATGGGCGAAGGATTTTTCGATGAATTCCCGGACCGTGTGCATCTCTCCGGTTGCGATGACGTAGTCGTCCGGCCTCTCCCGCTGGAGCATCATCCACATCATCCGGACGAAATCCGGGGCATATCCCCAGTCCCTCTTCGCATCGATGTTGCCCATGTAGAGGCACTCCTGGAGTCCGCGGTGAATCCGGGCCACCGCCATCGTGATCTTGCGGGTGACGAAGGTCTCTCCCCGCCGCGGAGACTCGTGGTTGAAGAGGATGCCGTTGCTGGCGTGCAGCCCGTAGGACTCCCGGTAGTTCCGGGTGATCCAGAAGCCGTACAATTTGGCGGCGGCGTAAGGCGACCGCGGATAGAACGGGGTGGTCTCGCTCTGGGGAATTTCCTGTACCTTCCCGAAGAGTTCCGAGGTCGACGCCTGATAGAAACGGGTGGGAATGCCGGTCTCCCGGATGGCGTCGAGCAGCCGCAGTACGCCGAGCGCGTCGCATTCGGCGGTGTACTCCGGCACTTCGAAGGAGACCTTGACGTGTGACTGGGCGCCGAGGTTGTAGATTTCATCCGGCGCGATTTTTTCAATCAGCCGGTTGAGGTTGCTCGAATCGGTCAGATCGCCGTAATGCAGAAGAAGCCGGACGTCCTTTTCGTGGCAGTCCCGGTAAAGATGGTCGATGCGGCCGGTGTTGAAGGAGCTCGCCCGGCGGATGATGCCGTGCACTTCATATCCCTTCTCCAGAAGGAGCTCGCTCAAATAGGAGCCGTCCTGGCCGGTGATTCCAGTAATCAAGGCTTTTTTCATGGTGTGACATTCTCCCGTATGCTGTACGGGCTTAACATACAGGCGCGGCGGAGTTTTTACAATCTTCTCCGCGGAGTTTTCGAGAATTTCATCGAATCTCTTTTCGGGGAGGTGGATCGACTGGCAATTTCTCCGGTAGAATGCTATGTTAGAATAATGAAACAAAACGGGAGGCGGTCTCCTGGAAAGGATGACGATTTTGCAAGGGAAAAGAATCATTGTAACCGGCGGCGCCGGTTTTATCGGTTCGGCGGTGGTCCGGCACATCATCCGGAACACCGGTGACGCTGTGTGCGTGATCGACAAGCTTACGTATGCCGGCAATCTGGAGTCTCTGGCGGAGGTCGCCGACTCTCCGCGGCTGCGGTTTGAACAGCTTGACATCTGCGACCGGGCGGGGCTCGACCGGGTCTTCGCCGACTTCCGGCCGGATATTGTCATGCATCTGGCGGCGGAGTCCCACGTGGACCGCTCGATCGACGGCCCGATGCAGTTCATCCAGACCAACGTGGTCGGCACTGCGACGATGCTGGAAGCGGCGCGGAACTATTTTCAGACGCTCGACGACGCGGCGAAAAGCCGGTTCCGGTTCCACCACATTTCGACCGACGAGGTGTACGGCGATCTGGAGGGGCCGGGGGATTTCTTCCGGGAGACCACGCCGTACGCGCCCTCTTCGCCCTATTCGGCGAGCAAGGCGGCCAGCGACCACCTGGTCCGGGCGTGGAAGCGCACCTTCGGGCTGCCGACGATCGTGACCAACTGCTCGAACAACTACGGCCCCTACCATTTCCCGGAGAAACTGATTCCGCTGGTCATCCTCAACGCACTCGACGGCAAGCCGCTGCCGGTCTACGGCACCGGGGCGCAGATCCGCGACTGGCTCTATGTGGAGGATCACGCCCGCGCCCTCTATCTGGTCGCCACGACCGGGGTGCCGGGCGAGACCTACAACATCGGCGGGCACAACGAAAAGAAGAACATCGAGGTGGTCGAGACCATCTGCACGCTGCTCGACGAACTGCGGCCGCGCTCCGACGGGCGCTCCTACCGCGAGCAGATCACCTTCGTCACCGACCGGCCCGGCCACGACCTGCGGTATGCGATCGACGCGGCCAAGATCGGCCGTGAGCTGGGCTGGAAACCGCAGGAGACCTTCGAAAGCGGCATCCGCAAGACGGTGGAGTGGTACCTCGACCACCGGGACACCTGGTGCAAACGGGTGCAGGACGGCTCCTACTCCCGGGAGCGTCTCGGACTGGGAGGCAAGGCGAAATGAAGGGAATTGTTCTGGCAGGCGGAGCCGGCAGCCGGCTTCATCCGATCACCCGCGGCGTCTCGAAACAGCTGCTCGGCATCTACGACAAGCCGATGATCTACTATCCGCTTTCGACGCTGATGCTGGCGGAGATCCGTGACATTCTGGTCATCACCACGCCGGAGGACCAGCCGAATTTTCAGCGGCTGCTCGGCGACGGTTCGCAGTTCGGCGTCCGTCTCTCCTACGCGGTTCAGCCGTCGCCCGACGGACTGGCGCAGGCGTTTCTGATCGGTGCGGATTTCATCGGGAGCGATCCGGTTGCGCTGGTGCTCGGCGACAACATCTTCTACGGCGCGAACCTGAGCATGCTGTTGAAAAAGGCGGTGTCGCGCAAATCCGGCGCCACGGTGTTCGGCTACTATGTGCGCGACCCGGAGCGGTTCGGCGTGGTGGAGTTCGACGCCGCGGGGAAGGCGGTGTCGATCGAGGAGAAGCCGGCGCATCCGCGTTCCAACTACGCGGTGACCGGCCTTTATTTCTACGACAACGACGTCGTGGAGATCGCCCGGCACATCAAACCCTCTGCCCGGGGCGAGCTGGAGATCACCTCGGTGAACAACGAATACCTCAAGCGGGGGGATCTTCACGTGGAGAAACTGGCCCGCGGCTACGCCTGGCTGGATACCGGCACGCACGAGAGCATGCTTGACGCGGCCAATTTCATCCGCACGATCGAATCCCGGCAGGGGCTTCAGGTCGCCTGTCTGCAGGAGATCGCCTACAGCAACGGCTGGATGACTCGCGAGGAGGTCCGGGAGAGTATTCAGGACATGATGAAGACCGAGTACGGGCAGTATCTCGCCCGGATGATCGGAGATATGTGAGAGGTTCGGCATGAACGTGATTCCGACGGAAATCGATGGCGTGGTGATTCTGGAGCCGAAGGTGTTCGGCGACGCGCGCGGTTACTTTTTTGAATCCTGGAACGAGGCGGAGCTGGCCGCGGCCGGCATCCATGCCCGTTTCATTCAGGACAACGAATCGAAGTCCCGGTTCGGCGTATTGCGGGGACTTCACTATCAGGCGCCGCCCTACACGCAGGCGAAGCTGGTGCGGGTGATCTGCGGCGCGGTGCTCGATGTGGCGGTGGACATCCGCAAGGGCTCGCCCACTTTCGGGCGGCACGTGGCGGTGGAGCTCTCCGGGGAGAACAAGCGCCAGCTCTTTGTGCCGCGCGGGTTTGCGCATGGCTTTGTGGTGCTCTCCGACGAGGTGATCTTCGCCTACAAGTGCGACAACCGCTACAGTCCGCCGCATGAGCGGGGAATCGCCTTCGACGATCCCGAGCTCGGGATCGACTGGCGCGTCAAGGTGGATTCCTTCATCCTGTCGCCGAAGGATACGCGCAACCCCCGGCTGGCGGATGCGGAATTGTTCGATTTCAACGAGATGGAGCTGCAATGAAAGTACTTCTCACCGGGGGGCGCGGGATGCTCGGGCGCACCCTTACCGCGGAACTTTCCGAATATGAAGTAATTCCGACCGACCTGCCGGAGGCGGACATCACCGATCCTGCCGGATTCGACGCCCTGCTGCGGGAAGCGCGGCCGGATGCGGTGATTCACTGTGCCGCGATGACTGCGGTGGACCGGTGCGAGAGCGAACGCGACCAGGCGTTCCGGCTCAACGCGTTCGGTACCGGGGTGGTGGCGGCGGCGTGCAACCGGAATCATGTCCGGCTGATTGCGATTTCGACCGACTACGTATTTGACGGCAACGCGGACCGCCCCTACAGCGAATTCGACCGCCCGACCGGCGGTGCCACCGTCTACGGGCAGAGCAAGTTCGCCGGGGAGGAGCTGGTCCGCACCCACTGTCCGGACCATGTGATCGCGCGCATCTCCTGGCTCTACGGGGCGGGAGGCCCGAGTTTCGTCCACACGATGCTCAAGCTGGCCGACGGGAGCCGCCCGGAGCTCAAGGTGGTGGCCGATCAGATCGGAAATCCCACCAGCACGCTGGCGGTCGCGCGCGGACTGCGGGAACTGCTCCGCCGGCCCGGACTGGTGGGGACATATCACCTCACCTGCGAGGGCGAGGCGAGCTGGTATGAGTTCGCCTGCGAAATCTTTTCGCAGCGGAATGTGACGCAGAAGGTGGTGCCGTGCCGCACGGATGAGTTTCCGCGCCCGGCGCCGCGCCCGGCCAATTCGCGGCTGGAGAAGCGGATGCTCCGGCTGGCCGGACTGCCGCCGATGCCGGATTGGCGCGATGCGCTGCGGGAGTTTCTCGCCCGCGAATTCTGAAGGTTGCAGTGATATGAAAAGTCTGCGCTCGTACGAGATCGTCCAATATGTGAAGGAGCGGAAATACTGTTCGCTGGCGGAGTTGATGGAGAAGTTCCACGTCTCTTCCGCGACGATACACCGGGATGTGGCGGCGCTGGTCAATGCCGGTCAGGTGCGCAAGGTGCACGGCGGTGTGGCGGCGGCGGAAAACGTCTCCGCTCCGGCGCTTTCCGGCCACTACCGGGACCGGCTGGTCAACAACCGCGAGGTGAAGCAGATCATTGCGGAGGCGGCGATTTCGGAGATCCGCGACGGGGACATCATCTTTCTGGACTCCTCGACGACAGTCTACTATCTGGCAAAGCTGCTGCAGAATTCGAATTTCGCCAACCTGACGATCGTGACCAATTCGGTGCTGATCATCCAGGAGTTCCCGCTGTTTCCGTCGAACTACTTTCTGATTGCGCTGGGGGGGAACTACGATCTGCAGCTCAACGCCTTTCTCGGGCAGGCGACGATGCGGGAGCTGGAACACCTTTCGATCGGCAAGGCGTTTCTCTCGGCGCTGGGGATGACGCCGGAGGGAATCTCCTCGCGCCACGAATACCATGCGAACTTTCTGCGGCGGGTGCTGGAGATCTCGGCCCGGAACTATCTTCTGATCGGCAGCGACAAGTTCGACCGGTCGGGAATCTTCGCGATCGCGCCGCTGTCGCGGATCGACCGGCTGATTTCGGATGCGCCGCCGCCGGGCTACTTCTACGGGCGCAGCATGAAGTTCGAGTGACACGGTTTCCTGTTCCTTCTTCTCGCTGAACGTGGCGTGTTTTCCGGGAAAAGATTTTGCGGTTTTCTCTTGAAAACGGAGGTTCTCCGGTGTATTTTCAAGAGATCATGCGATAGAAATCTGCACACCATTTCAGGGAGTTTTTCGATGAATATTTCCGCCAACTGGATCTGGTCCGACGACGGGGACGGACGCGGCTATAATCTCTGTTCCATTTTCCGGCGGGATTTCCGTCTGGAGGCCGTTCCGGCCGACGCGCATCTCGCGGTCTGCGCCGACAGCAGTTACCGGCTCAAGGTCAACGGGCAGTGGCTCGGCGACGGGCCGGGGCGCAGTTATCCCGGGCACACCCGGTACGATCTCTACGATCTTGCCGGCTTGCTCCGCAACGGAGCCAACCAGATCGAGGCGGTGGTTCGTTATTTCGGTTGCGGAAACTTTCACCGGTTGCCGCAGCGGGCCGGATTCCTCGCCCAGCTGGAGATGACCATGGCGGATGGCGCGGTGGAGACGCTCGTCACCGATTCGAGCTGGTTCGCCGCGCCGCTGCCGCAGTGGGTGGAGAACACGCCGCCAATCTCGATTCAGCAGCCGCCGTTCGAATGCTTCGATGCGTCGGTCCACCGGAATTTCGACTGGAAGAACGCTTCGATCGTCTGCGCCGCGGAGGCCGGACCGTGGAAAAATCTCGCACCGCGCGACTGTCCGCCGCTGACCCGGCGCGAGGCACTGCTCCGCCGGGTCGAGAGCGCGCACCGGGTGATGCCGGAGCTGGTCACGATCGGAATCGCTCCGCAGCGGATTCTTTTTCCCGGAGATATTTCCGTCCAGACGACCAGCATCCTGCCCTGTTTCGTCGCGTTCGAGGTCGATTCGCCGGAGGAGCAGGAGATCCCGATTGCGGCGCTCAACATTCAGGTTTCCGCGAACGGCGTCGTGGCGAAGGAGGGGCGGATTGAGCTGCGGCGCGGCCGGAACTTCCTGGTGTTCGGCGTGGACAATCTCTCCGGACACAGCAATTTTCAGGCGATCGGGTTCTATCCAGAATCCGGAATCGACCGCGGCCGCATTGCCAACTGCACCATTGCCGAACTGCAGGATCTGGCCGCACTGCTGCCGGATCTGCCTTCTCCCTGGGCCAGCACCGAATTTCAGACGCGCCGGAAGGCGTATGAAGAGGCACGGGCGAAGGTGCTCCGCTGCCGGAACTTCGAGGAGTTCCGCAAGCTCTGGCCGTCGGCCCGCCCGCTGAAGGAGGAGGAGCTGACCGATGCCGCCTGCCACTTCTCCTTCGAGTGCCGCCGGGCGGAGCAGTTGCATGCCGGCGATGTGGAACATCTGGAAAATCTGATCTATCCCGACGACCGCATGACGGTGATTCATCCGGTCGAAGGGCGGGATATCGAGCTTTGCTGCGATCTGGGCGAGGAGAACATCGGGTACTGGAACTTTGCGCTCGTCGCCCCCGCCGGGACGGTGGTCGATCTTTCGGTTTCGGAATACATTTCGGAAACCGGGCGGATTCAGCACACCGGCCTTCACTACCGCCATTCGATGCGTTACATCTGCCGCGAAGGGTGGAACCGCTTCACCAGTTTTCAGCGGCGGGGAGGGCGGTATCTCTTCGTCACGCTGCGCCGGATGACCGCTCCGGTACGGATTCAATCGTTGCGGCTGGTGGAATCGACCTACCCGGTGGTGGAGGAGGGGACGTTCCGCTGCAGCGATCTCGAGCTGGAGAAGGTCTACGAGATTTCGCGACGCACACTCAAACTGTGCATGGAGGACACCTTCACCGACTGCCCGCTGTACGAACAGACCCTCTGGGTGGGGGATGCCCGCAGTGAAGCGCTGTTCGCAATGAGCTGTTTCGGCGCCTACGATCTGGTGCGGCGCTGCATCCGGCTGGCGGGGCAGTCGCTCGACCGGCTGCCGCTGGTCGGCAGTCAGGTGCCGTCGAGCTGGGACAACATCATTCCGGCGTGGAGTTTCATGTGGGTAATCTCCATTTTCGACTACTATGAGGAGACGGGGGATCTTGAGTTTGTCCGCGAAGTCCGTCCGATGATGGCGAAGAACCTCGCCGGGGCCGAATCGATGATCGATTCCGGAACCGGGTTGTTCTCCTGCCCGGCCTGGAACCTCTTCGACTGGAGCCGTACGAAGTGCGAATTCCGGATCATGCTCTACAACTCGCTTTTCCTCATCGGGGCGCTGGATGCGGCGATCAAGCTCGGGGAGGCGCTGGAGGAGCAGCCGGACGAGGTGGCGCACTGGCGGGAGTTCCGCGCCGCGCTGGCCGAAACGGTCAACCGGGCGTGGGATGCGCGCAAGCTCGCCTGGCCGGACTCCATCGATGAGAACGGCCGCCCCTCGGAGGATGTCAGCGTGCACACCAGCATGCTGGCGGTGATCTACGATGTGGCGGTGGCGGCGCACCAGGCGGAGGTGAGGACCAACGTGCTTTCGCCGCGTTCGGAGCTGATTCCGGTGGCGTCGCCCTTTGCGTCGCTCTACTTTTACGAGGCGCTGGAGAAGCTGGGGGTGCCGGGGGAGATCGTCGATGCGATCCGGCGGGACTACCGGCCGATGCTGAGAGCCGGAGCGTCGACGGTATGGGAGACCTACGCGCGGGCGTTTTCGCACGTCGGCGACTTCCCGACCCGGAGCCACTGCCACGGCTGGTCGGCGGCGCCGCTCTACTATCTGCCCCGGCTGGTGCTGGGGATCGTGCCGGAGGGGATTGGCGGCCGGCGTTTTCGGATCAGTCCGCGGGTGAGCGGGCTGGAGTACGCCGCGGGAACCCGTCCGACCGTGCATGGCCGGATCGAAGTGCGCTGGGAGAAATCGGGCCGGTCACTGGCGATCCACGTCAAAGTTCCGGAAGGGGTCGAGGTGGAGTTTCAGGCCAACGACACGACCTGTGACATGGAGGTCACGCTGAACATCGTTCACAGCGCGCCGGGTTTGCCGTCGGCGTAGAGTTTTCTGCCCGGAATCAGTCCGCCGGAGCGGTGGCGTCCGGCGGAACTGCCGGCCGGAGGCGCGCTTTGCGCCGGGGCGGCCGGCGGTAGAGGATTCTGCCGGAGCGGCTGTGATCGATGCCGGAGGCGAAGAGCACGGCTTGAGAGGCGGCCACGGCGATATTCTGCGCGAGGATCTGGCGCCCTTCCGGCGTGGCGATGCTCTGCTGCTCCGCTTCGCGGGCGAGCCGGAAACTGCGGTCCTGCCCGAGGTAGACCAGCCCCCATCCGGAAGCGATTTCGTCGGGAGCGACGAGCCCTTCGGGCACGGCGAGATAGCAGAGGTCGGCCACACCGGTTCTCCGGATATGTTCGAGGCGGCTGCCCTGATGGAGTGCGTGGAGGAGTTTTTCCAGCTTCCGGCGCAGTTTGCGGTATCCCGGATTCCGGCTGGAGGCGTAGTCCCACTGGCGGAATTCGCTGAAGAGGTCGTCGGTGGAGCCGAGTTCCGGTTCGGTGCGGCGGATTTCCTCTTCGAGCCGTTCCTTTTCCTCGCGCAGGGCGTGAATTGCCGCGAGCCGGGCGTCGCGGTCGGCGCAGTCGGAGAAGCAGTGTTCGAAGCGCTCATAAAGCACGACGACCGCGGTCCGTTCGACATTGCGGTAGCCGCGGCCTTCTCCCCGCCAGAAGCCGGCGGCCGTCACCTGATATTTCCGGAAGCGGGCCGGGACCTGAATGGCGACCGCGTCCGGATTGAGCGAGGAGAGAAACCCCAGGGCAAGCTGCTGCAGTTCGGAGTGGGTCAGCCCGGACTTCGGTGCCGGCGGAGGAGTGACCGGCTCCGGAGAGATATCTTCCGGCGTCGGTTTTTCCGGCTCTGGCTCCGGGGCTGGTTCCGGTTCCGGCTCCGGTTCCGGTTGAAGAAAGCTGAAAAGATCAAGTTCCGAATCGTTGTCGTCCATGGAGAACTTCTGCCCGTTCTGGATTTCTGTTTTCTATTGACGGATATAAGATACCTCATCGCGATGGATTTTTCCAGTTTTCCGAATTAAAAAACAGCATGGAACAGCGGTTTTTCCGGGGAATCCGGCAGAAATACAAAAAACTTCGATCTTTTTTTATCGAATGAGTTGAAAAAATTTCGATCGATATTATATTGTGCATTAGATAATAAAATATCGATCTGACAGGATCGGGGTTGATTGAAGAGTTTCAGGTGAAAAACCTGATGATAAGATTTCCCTTTTTCCCTTCTCCCGACCGGACGCTTTCCCGGCGTTCGGTTCCGTCCGCTTCTTCCCTGGGCGGACGGGCGCCGGCCGAATCCCCCCATACTTCGGCCGGCGTTTTTTTTACACTGCGAGTGGAATTTCCACGACATCCCGGCCTTCTCACGTGCCCAAGCGCGGCAAGCGCCGCGAAGCATATCTCTCCGGCTTGGCCCGCGCCCCCTTAAGCGCGGGCAGCGCCGCGAGCGGAATTTCCGCAACGACTTTGCCTTCTTGCGTGCCCAAGCGCGGTAAGCGCCGCGAGCGCATGTGAGAGGACTGCTTTGCGGAACGCAAAGCAGCAAGGAGCGATTGCGACGCAGTCGAACGGAGTCGAGCGTAGCCGCTCCGGCGACTGAGGAGTTGGCGGGCGAAGCCCGACAAGTAAGGCCCGCGAGGGCCGCGTGCGGATTCGTATCAACCGACTTCCGCTTTCTCACGGGCGGGGAGGTCTGGAGGGCGCTCGGCTCTCCAGCTCCCCCGGGCATCAAATCCTTGCGGAAGCTCGAATATCCGCCTCCGCCCTGACCGCGTCCCGCAGAAGCCGGAATTTCCCGCTTCGGAACAGTCTCCTCCTATCGAAGAGGTCAGGAGAGCGCCCGCCTTTCCAGCTCCCTAAAGCAACAAAGTCGTCCCAACAGTTGATTATACTGCGACAAGAATTTCCAGAAAATACAACTCGGCAAAATACAAGCTGTAAAGAGACACAATGGCGATTATCCACTTCGCTTTCGAATAAAACAGGCTCAATAGTATAATAATCAGGAGCAAAAGAAATAAATACCTGTACAATAATTCGAAGGAGAATCTACTGAAATATAATCCCGCAAAAGTTACTGGAATAACAAAAAATGACATGACCCAGGCAACAAGAAGATTTGTTTTCTTTCTCACACAAAGGATATGAGAAAAGATAAAAGAAGTTCCGACTGGAAATACAAAAATGACAGACGTTCCCAAGAGACATGGGATCGCAGTAACGATTGTTTTATAGATTCCTTCGCCTTTTGTCATGATTTCATCTTCTCCGGTTGGTAGTGGCCGCAATTTTGCGCACATTTGTTCTGAGTGATTACAGATGACAAACGTGAGTTGGCGCAGCCGAAGCAACCGACCGACCTGAGAGTTCCGGAGGCGGAGATCTAATGTGCCGACTGAACCTGTTTCTCCTGGGTACACAGCATCTGGGAAACCGAAGATTATCAATTCGGATCAAGGGAGCCACTTCACCAGCTCGGAGTTTGTAACGGAACTCCGGGCTCATTGCATTCTGATCAGTATGGACGGGCTGACTACATCAGCTTACCGCAACTTCGCTTTGGTGTCTAACATTATATGAAATTTTTCAACTCAAGCCGGATTCATTCGGCTCTCCAATATCGGACGCCGGATGAAGTCTATTTCGGAACTTGTAATCGGCAAGTAATGGGATATTGTAATTCAGAGGCTTTTACACCAAGCTTTCCAGAAAAAATTGTCCAATTGGGGGAGAAGCGCACATTCAGAAAATTTGAAGCCTGATGCAGCGATATTATAAAAGGCTGCTGCAAAACTTTGATGCTTTGCAACAGCCTTATACAAAAGTTAAATTTGTTCAGGTATATCCTTTACTTTACAGTCCGGTGAAGGCGAAGATCCCGTATCCAGAATGTAACCTTGTCTGTTGTTGGATTCATCCCAATTCTGAGGAGGTGAATCTCTTGCGGCGTGAGGCTTGCTGTCCCGATGAAGTTCTCCTGCCATTTCCCCAACGAAGGAGTATAACCGACCTTATGGCTCAAATCAGTTTGTTTTTGTTGGTCTTTCACCAGCATAACAAAACTGTTCTGAGGTTTTGCTTTCAGATTTGATTTGATGTCGAAAGAGATTCCGATTGTATCCGCAGGAAGACCGCCGGGAATCAGGAGCTCCGGATATACGCGGCGAGCACCTCCCGGAGAAAATTCCACGTCGAACCGGACAGCCTTTTCCTTGGCATCCCAGGAGATGTTCATGGAGCCAGAGCTGTTCTTACGCCATTTTTCCGGTTTGTTCGCCTGGGCGAAAAGCGGTGCATTGGAAATTTCGCCGTACTGTATGACCGGCAAAGACAATTGGCTTATTGCCCGATGATTGAAAACTCCTCCAAAACGGAAACGATATTGGCGCGTGTGAGTCTGGGATGGCAGGGAGAACTCAATTTCCTTCGTCTCGAAGGGCCCGATTGCCAGCTCAGCGGGCAGCCCATTCAGAGTCCCGCCTTCCACCGTTACCTTACCCTGCTTTTTCTCCTTGCTGAAATTGATGATCTGGAGCTTCAGGGGATGTTGTTTTACTTTCCACGGAATGATCAGATTTGACCGAGTCGTGTTAAGGAGAAATTTCTCGTCCGGGACAATTCGCAGTACAATGGTTTTATCCATATTGCTGGTGGAAGTTTTGCCGGTCACTGCTTTGACGGGCTGTTTCTTAACTGGAACTGGCGAAGTAATTCCGGAGAGATAGGCGGGGTATCTCGTAGAAGCCGTCTCGATTTTCCCATTCCGCGGATGCAATATCCGTGTAGTACCGAAAATATCGGTCAACCGGACAGGCTGGTTTTCGGAAAGCGAAATTTTATGCAGAAATTTGTTTGTTGGACGTATGCCATTCGGGCGGTTATCCAATTTATCCAATTCCGATTCACTCCAGAAAGCAATTGTTTTGGTGCTGTCCGGCTGCTGAAACAGGAAAGCCCGGATCCCGGCGCCGAAATCAAGTTCTCCTAGATATTCTGCATTGCTGAGTTGATCTGTCAGGGTGACAAATGCCGTAAAGGCTGGGGAAGCAGTATAGTCGTATCGAATCAAGCCCCATGCTTTCATTCCCTTGAATTCGTGCATCGGCGGCAATACGAAGGTGAAAGTCCGTGCAACCCCGAGGCTTTGCAGCAGTATTTGATTTTTGGGAACGAATTCCGCCCAGATCATCTCCTGTTCATGAGAAAGAACTCGCCTGTTGTCATAGCGATCTGTATCTTCCGGCACTCCCTCTGCATAAGTTCCGGTTTCCGTAACCCAGAGGGGGAGGGCGCTCATGCCGTGCTGCTGCTGAAGTTTTTTCCAGCCTCTGACCAATTGCGGGTACTCCTTCATCGGATGATAAATATGGATGTTGAAGATATCGCAATAGCCGGCTAAATCATTTTGCAGCGTTTCCATGGCAATCCAGTCCTCCTCCGGTTTGAAACAGAAAGAACCGTTCGTGACGAGGATTTCAGGATCTCCCGCTTTGAACCCGAGATAAGCCGCTTTGGTCGTGGAGGCAAACTCCCAGGCCGTACCATCCCAGAAACTATATTCTGGTTCATTCCAGAACTCCCAGAATTTGATTTGGTTGTGAAAGTTTTTTGCCAATTGCTGTGCGAACTGATACGGAATCATTAAATCGTAAGTATATTTATGACCCTTTTCCCGTGCCCAGAAAGCAAAATTATGCCAGGTGGAACTGAGGGCGATTCCCGCTTCGGAGAAGAGCTTGGGGGCCAGCCCATAGAAATTCCAGTCATAGACACCTTTGACTTTTTCCGACAGATCCTGATGGGTGCGCTCCCGGGCAACTGTCACTCCGGCCATGCGGGCCAGATTGACAAAAAAACGCATGCTTTTCTCTTTATCTCCACGCTGATAGACATGAGCTGTGCCGATCACGCTGAGTGCAGCGTCCATCGAGTAAGGCGAGTCGGGATTCTGTCTGCGTCGATCGGGATCCGGAATCACAGAAAATGAGGCTGCTCCATGGAACTGGACTTTCGGTGCCTTCAGAATGATGCGGTAATAGCCGCGGGGAAGACGCGGGAGTATGAAACTGCCTGACTCTGGTACCGGACCTTTTGCCACGATCTCATCATGATAATTGAGTATCTCGTAGGAAAGGTCGGGAACCCGTTCCGAGACTGTGAACTGCAATGGCTCTTCATCAATAAAAAGCATTGCCGGTGCTGTAGAGTGAATCAATTCGGCGGTTCTTTTGCCATCTTTTTTCGGCAACTGTTCCAGAAACTTGATGTTTCGCAAGGTCAGGGTCATTTGGGGGCTTTGCGGATTGGCGCCTATCCGAAGGCATTTTACCGCGGCGCGGTTAATCTTGTTTGCGTCAAGATCAATCACCACGGTCTGCCAGTGCGGCGACGGGCTCCAAGCGACAATCCCCCCCTTATAGCCAAACATGACGAGGGCATATTTGCAGCCGCCGGCCGGTTCCTGCTGATCGAGTTTCGCCTCAAAGACGAGATATTTTTTCCCGCGGGGAATTCCCTGCGGCAGTTTAAATTCCGGATATGCCCAGAAGTCGGTACCCGGTTTGAATTTTACTTCGAATTGCAACGCGTCTTCCGCGGTATTCCTGGAAATCGTCATAGAACTTGACGGCGTAGCATTTTTTTTCCATAATTTTGCCTGGCTGAAATCCGGCTCTTCTGCCGGAAGTGATAGGATCGCCCCCAGAATGAGAGAAATAGATAGAAGGATACGCATAAATAGAAATCCCATGAAGTTTTTTGATTGATTCAGAATTATGCCATCTGCAATAATTGCGGACCCGTATTATAGGAGTTCTTCTAATATTCCAAACGATTGCCGTCGTCTGTAATAATTTTTGTGAAGCCGAGTTCTCGTAATTTCTGCAGATCTGCCGATTCGGCATGGCCATCCATAAAGGCCAGATTCGTGTTTTTTTGATTGTGGCCCAGAACTGTTCCACTATAGTCCAATGATGCAGTGGGGGAAAAACACCAGAACCCCATGCCAACAGCTTCCGAACTAAGTTTGCCTCGGCGAACATCAGAAAGAATCAAGGTTGAAACTGGTTTGCGCATTTTGGGGAGAAAATAGAAGATGGCATCAATTCCTCCTTTCTCTAACCATGTCCCTATTGCATAATCACCCTGTTCCGGTATTTTGGGCGTGTAATAGGTGCTCTTCCCCAGGTCATAACGATATACTGAGATTGTCGTATAATATTGCTTCGAAAAATCGAGGGGCAGTGGTGCTGCTGAACATTGAAACAGATTAAAATTAGGAACATATCGATAATGCAGATAGAATCGAGCAAACAATCCATGTCCCCCGATGCTCAGATCATAACATGCAACCCAATCATTGTAATCTTTGGCGTACATAAGCATACCGGAAACAATTTGCTTATGCTTGGAGAGGCAGCTTATCTGATGGGCGCGCCCCCGCGCCTGGTTAAGCGCAGGAAGCAATAAGGCGGCAAGAATTGCAATGATTGAAATAACGATAAGTAATTCTATAAGAGTAAAGTTTTTTCTAATCTTCATGGCGCCTCTTCCTGTATTGTGTGTTCCAGCCTGTTTTTTTTCTCGTTTCTGTCTCATTTCAGTTCCCACATTCTCGCTCTCCTCCCGGCGTGTTACCGTCGTGTTTCAAACGTCACAACATTTCCAAATTATCATCGTGGTCGTTTGTGGATATATTTTTTTCATGTTCTCCTTCCGGGTTATTCTGTCTGCTGGTTCAATCGGGGAAATCCACGATATCTTCTCGTTGGTGATAAAGAACTTTCCCTGCATCAAGCTTGCCGTCTTTCATGGCATTCATCAGAAGGGATACGCCGATCGTAGCAAACTCATTCAGGTTGTTGTCGAAAAAGATCGGATTTCTGACCGGGTAACGCATTTGAAACTGCAGATTTCGTATGATGACTGCCCTCGGTAATTTTTCCGGCGGGAGTGAAATTGCAAGTTTCGAAGTAATGGCCAGGGCCATAATATCATCCATGTAAATGATCCAGTCATGGCGTTTTTTGTCCGGCATGCAGAGGATTTCATCGGCGATTTTTTCCGCCTCCTGAACACGGCTCCCCTTATAAATTTTCTTGTCGTTTCCAAACGCCTCATAGAAGTGATTTTGTACACATTTGAAGAGGCTCGGTTGACACACCAGAGCCGGACGTTGAGGATTTTCCCGTTGGAGCCGGACTCCGATTTCACAGATGGTTCTCTCCTGATCGTAAAAGACTCCGTTCGGCGCAATGCCTCCTAGGTTGCCGACGAACACCAGCGGTAATTTTTTGTGGCGGATGAAATTCAATGAGGAGAGGGTGAAATCGTCGAGATGGATCAGCCCTTGAATTTCCTGATTTTCAATGCTTCGGCGTAAGCCGGGGAAGTCGTTGATCTGAAAAAAGATGCTTGTTCTTTCCGTTTTCTTCTGACACCGGAACAGGCGTATCAGGCAGCTCTCCTTGACGAGTTGCATCTGAAGTGCTGTCAAAATACAACAGTAGTAGAGGTTGTTTTCTGCATGACGCATGGTGATCCCGATGGTACGCCCGGTATGGCCGTCTGCATTGGGATCAATGACGAAGACGCCGACCTTGTCCCGCACTTCCAGAACGCCGTCATTTTTCAGCTCATTGATTGCGGCGCTGATGGTGGCCGTGCCGAATTGGAATGTCTTGCGGAGAAAATTCTGTGGAGGCAGTCTATCTCCCCGTTCCATCTTCTGGTCTCGGATATATCGGACAAGCAGGGATTTCGCCTGTTCTGCCTTTTTTTCGACCATCGTATACCTCTCTTAAAAACAAAAAACAGTTTACAGTATTATTATATGCAGAAATTGTTTTTTGTCAAGATAGCAAAAAAATTTTTTTGGAAAAAAATCGTTCAAAGAAAGGTGGACAGAGCCGCACGTTCAACGCCGCGAAGCATTTTTCTTCGGCTTGTCCCGCGCATGGGAATCTAGGTTGTGTCGTCAATAGATTTGTGCTATATTATGCAAACGTCAAAAAAAGGATATCGGGAAAATGGCGAATGCATACGAACGACATGATATATCGGATGAATCTTGGGCTAAAATCGAATTTTTGCTACCGGG
>ENA-UEQW01000128-UEQW01000128.1-human-gut-metagenome-genome-assembly--contig:-NODE-128-length-70879-cov-10.301023_pt1 | contig 70879 bp, 61 predicted proteins | sample MGYA00242947_ERZ507947 | MGnify/ENA primary metagenome ERZ507947 (study PRJEB26167, sample SAMN06115421) | human gut metagenome | host: Homo sapiens | place: China:Guizhou | collected 2015-03-17... | reverse complement strand
TGTCCGCCAGCACCATCACGCGAGGGGAAGCCTTGGGACAAGGCAGACAATTTTTGCCTCATTGTGCGTAAGCACGATGAGGCAAGGGGAAGCCTTGGGACAAGGCATTAAAAAAATAAATCGTCCTGCGGAAAAATGCCGCAGGACGATTTTGCTGTGCTTTTGTATGCGGTTTGATGTTTTTTTACAACGCCCGGATGGCTTCCACAGGCTTCTTTTTTGCCGCGGTGAATACGGGCAGGAACGTGGCGATTGCCGAAGTAACCGCCGCGATGGCAAGCAGTATCAATGCGGACGTGCCGCCGAATACGAAGATCGAGGCGTTGAGAGTTTCGCTGATTTCGCTATTGATCAAATTGCATCCCGCGACGCTGCCCGCGATGCCGAGAACAAGGCAGATCAGCGCGATGACGAACGATTCGGAATAGAAAATTTTGAATACGTCGGCGCCGCGCGCGCCCACCGCGCGAAGAATACCGATTTCTTTCTTCTTGTAGGAAATGGACGTGGCAATGAAATTGGAAAGCAGCAGCATCGAGAACGCCGCAAGCACGATGCCTGCCCACATAAAGACTTTGGACAGATCTTCAACGATGAGGTTTACCATTTCGAGCGATTGTCCTTCGGCGTTGCCGATAGAAAACCGGGAATCGTCGTTGCCGTATTCGTAAGAAAACATGGATAAGTCGTTTCGGTGCGCCGAAGAGTAGGACAGGAAAACGACGTCGTATTTCGCGTCTGTCGGTTCGGTGTATTTTGTTTCTTCCGTGCGCTTGGTCTGCGTGTTTTCGTCGGAAATTGTTTTAAACGTCGTATAATCGTTGTCGGAAAGAAGCATGAATCCGTAAGAATCGTAATCGTAGCAAATGCCGACGACGCGAAGTTGTTTTGCGGAGCTTTCCACAACGGAAGAATTGTTATTTATCACTACTTTCGAAGAGAGGAAAATGTCTTCGCCGTCGAAAGCGGTTAATAAAGCGGAGTAAACGCTGCGAATCTGATCGGCGTCTAAATATTTCGTTTCGGAAGAACCGTCGGGGAGGAATACGTCGTAGGATTGTAGCGACGCGGAGTCGAACCATTGTTCTGCCGTTTGTTCGTCGCCGAATAACGTTATTTTTTTATTGAAAAATTTTACGTACTTCAAATTTTCGGCATATTCGGGCGCGGAAGCGAAAGAGACGAGCGCGTCGCAGGCGGCTTTTTCTTCGGCGGAAGGAGTATCCGTGCCGGAAAGCCATGCGGAAATGCGGTCGCCGTACTGCGCATAGCCGTTCTCGGACAAATAGCTATAGGCGTCTGACAAAAGAGCGTCTTTATTGTTTCTTACCGAAGACATGAAATTTAAAAACGCCGCTTTCGATAATACCGCTTCGTTATCGGATACGGACGATTTGCCGTGCGACCAGACGACGTCGGGCGCGTTGAGAACGGAAAGGGCTTGAAAGTTTACGTAAGAGTACAGGTCGTTCGTGGTGGTTGCCGAGTACGACGAGTTAAACTTATCGTAGTAATTTTTATTGCCGTTGTTATCCGAGTTGGATTGACGTAAATTTTCTGCGGTTTTTTCGTTGAAAAACGCGATCTGATGATAGCCGTCCTGAATCTGCGTGGACATCGCCTGCACGTTTTTGAGTTCTTCTTTCGAAGAAGAATTTTTTATCGCTTTGGTTTTGTATTCCGCATAGCGCGCTTCGAGAAGACTGTCGCCGCTATCGAAAATGCCTGTAATTTTATAAGTTTTCGACGTATCTCTTTCGAAAGATATTTCTTTGCCGAGTAACGCGTTCCGATCGGCGACGGTTTCGAATTTCTTTGCCGCGATCATTGCCGACGCGGTATACGTGGATATACAGATTTCGTCGTCGTTTACGGGGTAAGCGCCGCATACGATCCGCGAGCGCAACGCAGACGTTTCTGGCAGGTACGATACGTAAGAAATTTTGCTTGCGTTTAAAGAGGGATAGCCCAGCACAAAGTAATAGTAGTTGCCGAGTTCGGTGGTTTTCATATCGGAAATAGAACCGTCGAACCGATATACGCCGAACGCTTCGCCGAATGTTCCGGCGATGGTTTGCACTTCCCGCTCCGTAATGCGCGTTGGCCTTTCTTCGGTGCCGCTGTAAGAATCTCCGTCGCCGTAAGAGTAAGTGTAGCGAACCTGATACACTTTGTTTACGTGCAGCACGCTTACGCCCGCGTCGTTTAAAGTCTGGTACAGCGTTTCGTTTTTATCGTACAGCATCAATGTTGAGAAAAGCCCGAACATGATGAACGCTACCGAACAGAGCAGAATAGTGAAAATCAGACGGAACGGCTTGGATTTTAAGCCCGAAACGCCGATTCTGAACGCGTGCCGCATGGGCAGCTTCGAACGAATGAATTTCGTCTTTTTTCCGTCGTATTGCTTTTTCGGAATTTGTTTTTCGTCCGTTTCGGCAAAGTATTCTTTCCCTCCGTTTTCGGTGATGTGGCTTACTTTTTTGAAATCGGAAATTTCTTTCTCGCCGCTTGAAATAATCGCGTTTTTATTGCGCGATAAAAAAGAGTAAATGTACTGATAATCCTGCTGCGTGAGCGCCGCGCCGTTCTTTACTGAAAGGGTGTTTTCGCCGATGATTTCGAGGTTTGTCCCCAGCGCCTTAGCCGCGGCTTCCGCTTTCGTTACGTCCGATAAAATTTTGCCGTCTTTCAGTTCGATGATTCTGTCGCCGTACTCTTCCGCAAAATCGCGGTCGTGCGATACCACGATAACCAGCTTGGTTTTCGAAAGCTTTTTCAGCGTGTCGAATACCTGTTTTCCGGTGGCGGAATCCAGCGCGCCCGTCGGTTCGTCCGCCATGATGATTTCGGGGTGTTTGATCAGCGCGCGGGCGATGGCGATACGCTGCTTCTGCCCGCCCGAAAGCGTGTTGGGTTTGCGCTTTGCGAACGAGCTTAAATCCACGTCGTCAAGAAGCTGCCTGATGGCTTTTTTATCTTTCGGCTTGCCCTGCAGTTCGAGGGCGAGCGCGATATTATCTTCTACCGTGAATTCGTTGAGAATGTTGTATTCCTGAAACACAAACCCGATAAAAGTATTGCGGTAAGAATCGAAATCGCTCTGCGAAAAGTTTTTGCTGGAACGACCTTTTACGATGATTTCGCCCGACGTGGGGGAATCGAGTCCGCCGCATACGTTTAAAAGAGTGGATTTGCCGCTGCCGCTTTTGCCCAGCAGAAATACCATGCCTTTTTCGGGAAAGCGTACGGAAACGTCGTTCAGCGCCTTGGTTTCCACGCCGCCTTTGGCTTTGTAAATTTTTGTTAAATGTACTACTTCTAACATCAGATTTCTCCTTTTATGGTTTTGCCTCGGTGTGCTAAACCGATTATAACATAAAATGCCGCAAAAAGCAAGAGAATCAACAAATATTTCATCTTTGCGGTCGGTTTTTCGCCGCGGCGTGCGCCGCAATGCTTGACAGCGCCTGCAAAAACTGCTATAATATTCACAGAACGGAAACGTTGCCAAAGGTAAGGCGGCGCAACCGAAAAACAGTAAGGAAGGCTTTTTTAATATGAAGTATGCTTTAAGAGGGATTACCGCAGAGGAACTCAACTACACCGTGAACCGCATTAAAATGGACAGGAACACGAAATTCGAAATCAAACCGCAGTTTTCGCGCACGATCAGAAAGGTGCAGGAAAACGATAAACTGTACTTCGTTGCGCTGGAAGTAAAGGTGGAATCTACCGAAGCGGAACCCAAGCCGTTTAATCTGAAAGCGCGTCTTGTGGGGATTTTCGAAGCGGAGGACGTGAATACCGACGAAGATCGTCAGGTGCTGGCGATTTCCACTACGGAAATCGTGTACCCGTATCTTCGCGCCGTGGTTTCTTCGCTTACGGCAAACGCGTTTATCAATCCGTTGATTCTGCCCGTGATTCCCGCCGGAACGATGTTCCCCGAGGACAGAGGCGAGCAGCCGTCGAAATCGTTTGAATCGCCCGACGTGCTGAACTGAAAGCGATAAAAAACAAACAGCAACAGCCCCCGCGGCGGAAAGTTCCGTGCGACGAGGGCTGTTTTTTTGTGCTGTGCTATTCTTCGGCGGTATCTGATGAATATGGTGAAAGCGTGCGGATTTGTTTGAAAATTCCCCGCACGCAGTACGAGGAAAGACGTTTACGAAGCCGCCTGAGAGGGAACGCGGACTATTTTTGTGCCGGAAAAAGCGCCTCTTATTTCCGTATCTTCCGGAATATATAACGTGGGCAATTTCGGACAACGATAGAACGCCATAAAATCAATAAGCTTCAGACTTGCGGGAAAAGAAATTTCGGTAAGATTAGAGCAATACATAAAGGCTTCCATACCGATTTCCGTAAGCGTATCCGGCAGAACTACTTTTTTAAAAGCAGAATTGAAAAAAGCTTCCATTTCAATGATTTCCACTCCGTGAGGAATGACGATCTCTTCCGCCTGCAGATATGCGCAGGAACCGGCACCGATAATTTTAACGCCTTGCGGAATTACGCTTATGTTGCCAGCGGCTACAAGTTTTCCGGTAGCTTTTTCGATAACGCAATTCCCTTCGCTTTTATAAGCAGGGTTACTTTCGGCTACTTCCAAAGAAGTAACTTGTGTGCCGTGTGTGATAAAAGAAGACTCCAGCGTAGTAACGGTTTCCGGAATAAAGAAAGAGGTGAATTCACAAAAGTAAAAAGCTTTATATTCGATTTTCTCTACAGAGGAGGGGATAGATATGCCGTTGGGCAGAGCGAAAAGAGAAAAAGCGTAATATCCGATAATTTTAACGCCGTCGGGGATAACGCTTGTAGTGCAGCCTGCTATTACTGTGTTTGTGGCTTTTTCGATAATGCAATTCCCGTCGCTTTTATAATATGTATTTTTATCGTCTACACTCAGTTCTGTAAGATTACGGCAACCTGATGTTACGGAGTGTCCGATTTGTTTTACTTGTTGCGGAATATGCAGCTTTTGTAAAGATGTGCAGTTGTCAAAAGCGTAGTTATCGATTTTTTCGCAGCCGGAAATTTTAACTTCCTGTAAAGACGTGCAGTCTCTGAACGCGGCAGCGTTTAAAGCTTTAATATAGTCCGGAAGCCGGATGCGTTGTAAGGCGCTGCAGCCTTTGAATGCACCATAACTGATTTCAAGAACGGAATCGGGAACGACGACGCTGGTTATGTTTTTTGCATCATAAAAAGCATCTGCCGCAATTTTCGTAACGGGTTTGCCGTATACGGAAGAAGGGATAACGATTTTTCCCTGCAAGTTTTCTCTGTTTTCCGGCATGATTTCGTATTCGCCGGTTTTATATTCTCGCACGAGAAGAGGGGGGGATTCTAATTTGTATTCGAACGGAGCAGACCAAGCCGATTTCTGATAATCGAACGTATCGTCTCCCACGCTTCTGATTTGTATCCGGTAAGTTTTTGCCTCGGCGGTAATCATAAACAAATCCAGCGAAGGCTCGTCTGCTTCGTATTCGGTACCGTCGATATCCACAAGGTACCATTCGGTATGCGGCGTAGCATCCCAAAGCAGATAATCGTTTTCCACGCGGATATTTTCGGGCGGAAGAAGATTTTCTTTTTGCCGGTTGCAGGCGGCAAACGCCGAAAGCAAACAGATAAAAAACGTAAATATGGCAAACTTTTTCACGCGGGATAACATAGGCGCTCCTTAAAATAATAAAATTATAAAAACAGAAAGCGTGCGGATTTTTTGAAAAATGCTCCGCACGCAGTACGAGGAAAGACGTTTACGAAGCAGCCTGAGAGGGAACGCGGACTATTTCGGTACCGTACGAGAATGCATTCTTTCCGATTTCCGTATCTTCCGGAATATATAACGTGGGCAGGTGTTGGCAATAAAGAAACGCGCGTGAGCCGATTTTTTTTATGCTTGCGGGAAAGGCGATTTTCGTGATGTTGTTGCATTTTATAAAGGCAGCTCTACGAATTTCCGTAAGTGTATCCGGCAAAACTACTTTTTTTACAGTGGATTCGAGAAAAGCTTCCTCGTCGATTATTTCTACGCCGTGAGGAATGACAATTTCTTCCGCCTGTAACTTTCTGAAAGCACCGTAACCGATAATTTTAACGCCTTGCGGAATTACGCTTGTGTTACAACCTTTTATCACCGTGCCAGTAGCTTTTTCGATAATGCAATTCCCTTCGCTTTTATAAACGGGGTTGTTTTCGGCTACTTCCAAAGAGGTAAGCTGAATGCAGTCGGCGAAACAGTAAGTTTCCAAAGTAGTAACGCTTTCCGGAATAAAGAAAGAAGTATTTTTACAATAGTAAAACGCACAGTATTCAATTTTTTCTACGGAAGAAGGAATGGCTATACCGTTGGGAAGAGAGAGCATAGAAAATGCCGATTCTCCGATAATTTTTACGCCATCTGGGATAACGCTTGTATTGCAGCCTGCTATTACTGTGTTTGTAGCTTTTTCAATAATGCAATTTCCTTCGCTTTTGTAAAACGGATTTTTCTCGTCTACGCTGATTTCTGTAAGATTATCGCAGTACTTAAAGAGATATTTTCCGATTTTTTTCACTTGTTGCGGAATATGTATTTTTTTTAAAGAAGTGCACTTCTCAAAAATGCCTCCTCCGATTTCATCGCAGACGGGAATTTCAATTTCCCGCAAAGCTGTACAGTATTCGAATGTCGAGTTTTTTAAAGCTTTAATATTTTTGGGTAACCGTATACGTTGTAAAGAAAGGCATCCGTTGAAAGCATCTCGCTCGATTTCAAGAACTGAATCGGGAACGACGACGCTTGTTATGTTTTTTGCATCATAAAAGGCTCGTTTTGCGATTTTTGTAACGGGTTTGCCATATACGGAAGAAGGAATAACGATTTTGCCCTGCAAGGTTTCCGAATTTTCCGGCATGATTTCGTATTCGCCGGTTTTATATTCTCGAACGAGAAGAGGGGATGCTTCTAATTTGTATTCGAACGGAGCTGACCAAGCCGATTTCTGATAATTGAACGTTTCGTCGCCGACGCTTTTGATTTGTATCCGGTAAGTTTTTGCCTCGGCGGTAATCATAAACAAATCCAGCGAAGGCTCGTCGGCTTCGTATTCGGTGCCGTCGATATCCACAAGGTACCATTCGGTGTGCGGCGTAGCATCCCAAAGCAGATAATCGTTTTCCACGCGGATATTTTCGGGGGGAAGAATTGCTTCTGCTTTTTTGCAGGAAACAAAAGCCGCAACAGAAAGCATGAAAAAAATAGGGATAAGAACTGTTTTTATAAGTTTTTGCATAAAAATACCCTCCGGAAAAACGATAAAGAATATACAGAAAGCGTGCGGATTTTTTTGAAAAAATGTTCCGCACGCTTTCGTCAATTTATAATTTAACGATGTGCGTTAAATATCGAGAATGAAATTAAGCGGTGGTTCGTCTATCTGCTTAATAACTTGTATTCTTTCAATGAAAAAATTCCATTCGTAATCTAAATCGTAATCTAATATATCAATCAACCAGCCTTCCTCACTTGCTTGCGAGGGGGAGTGCGTTAAGCAAAAAAATGATAATTCTGTCTTTCGTAACGCCGTCGGCTTTTTGCGGGGGCGGCGTATCGCTTTTGTTTTGTTTTATTTATTATATAATTTTTCAATCAAGAACGCAAGCGTTTTTCGCTATTTTGTTTATCGATTTTTCAATGCGAAACAATCGATTTTTTATATTATATGCAAAGCGTATATTTTTTGAGAATCGGGATATAATCTTTTCCGACGTTTGGTTGCCGCAAAAAAACGGCGCCGCGGCGTAAACTTTCGCGGAAAGGAGAAAGGAAAAATATGGCGGAATTTATTCGTTCGGCAATCGTATATCTGCGCGCGTTGTTCGCGGCGCTGCTTTCGGCGGCGCTGGTCGGTATTTTCGCGCTGCCGTTTGCGTTTCCGCTCGGCGGGGTTTTTCGCGGCGGCGAGGGCGTTTCGAAAAAGCGCGGAGTGTATACGCTTTATTCCGCTTCATCGAGCGGCTGTTTTACGGATAACCCCGATTTTCTGCAGCTTTTTTCCGTGCGCGGCGAGGCTGCCGTATACGAATTTTCTGCGGAGAATTCGGCTTCGCGCGAAGAAATTTTAAACGCGGTTTCAAAGAAGCTGAACGCGGAAGTGCGTTTTACGGAAGAGGCGGGCGGCGCGGTTTCGTATTATTGTTATTCCGATAAAATCGGCGCGGCGCGCGCGAAAAAAATAGGCGATTATTTCGTCAATCTGCAGGTGGCGTTCCGCGGCGGAGAAACGATACTCGGCGTGCCGCTTATTTTCGGCGGGTATTAAGCGTTGCAGCGGAATAAATGAAAAATTTTTAGAAATCGGCTGTATAAAACGGGTAAAAACGGGCAATAACCGTACTACCGAAACCAAAAAGGAGATAAAAACATAATGAAAGAACAAAGCGAAAAAGCAGTGAAGAAAGGTTCGAGATCGTATTTTTATGCGGTGCTCGGCTGTATCGCCGTGCTGCTGGCGGCGGCAATCGTAATTACGGCGGTGGCGCTTTCCGGCAGAGAAGACGATATTGCCGGCATACCCGATCCCGGCGAAATCGTAACGCCCGGCGGCGACGAGCCCGCGGCGCCTACCGAACCGGACAAGCCCGACGAACCCGCGCCCGTTGTAAAACCGGACGGATTCTACGCGCCCGTGGCGGATATGAATTCGTTGAACCTGTACGGATTTTACTACAATAAAACGCTGAATTGCTATCACCTGCACGACGGAATCGATTTTGCCGCAACGGCGGGAGATAAGGTGTTTGCCGCCGACGACGGCGTTATCGAAGAAGTGTATACTTCCGATTTGCTCTGCGGCGGGAAAATCGTTATCAGACACGCGAACGACGTGCGTACCGTATACGAATACGTGGACGTTGCCGCGGGACTGAACGTGGGCGACAGCGTAACGCGCGGGCAGGAAATCGCCGTTGTGGCTGCGGCTACCGGCGCGGAATACAAAGAGGGCGCGCACCTGCATTTCGAAACGATTAAGGACGGCGATTCCGTAGACCCTTCGAAGTATCTCACGATGGAAGAAAAGTAAATGCGCCCGACGGCATACTTTTCGGAACTCCGTTAAAACGGAAAAGAAGCCGCGCGGCATAAACGCCGCGCGCGCGGCATACAATAACCTGCCGAAGAAGTTTTTCGGGAGGTTATTTTTTATGAAAAAACTGCGCGTTTTGCTGTGTCTGATTTTTGCCGCCGTATTTGTGCCGTGGGGCGCGGCGTGCAAAAGAACGGAGGAATCCGCGCCGGCTTTTTACGAATTACGGTTGATTTACAACCCGGAAACGCGCACGTTGACGGGCGAAGAAACGTTTGCGTACGAAAACCGTCGGGACAGCGCGCCCGCGGAGCTTAAATTCAATCTGTACCCGAACGCGTATCGCGAGGACGCCGTATATAAGCCTGTTTCCGAAAGCATGGAAACATCGGCGTACTATGCGGGGAAATCGTACGGAAAGATTGAAATTCTTGGCGTAGAGGGCGGCGGAGAATGGGCGATCGAGGGCGAAGATTGTAATCTGCTTTGCGTTTCGTTGTTGTCGCCGCTGCAAACGGGCGAAAAAGTTACGCTGAAAATCTCGTTCGTCGCCACCCTGCCTGCGGCGAATCATCGTTTCGGCGTATCGGAACACGCGGTGAATCTCGGTAATTTTTATCCGATTCTCTGCGGGGTATACGGCAACGGGTTTTACGAAAACGTGTACGCATCCGAGGGAGATCCGTTTGTATCGGACTGCGCGGATTACGACGTTTCGCTGACGTTGCCCGAAAATTACGCGGTGGCGGCTTCCGGACGGGAAATTTCGGCGGCAACGGGGGAAAACGGGCTGAAAACCTGCCGTTACGAAGGGAAAAACATGCGCGATTTCGCGTTTGTGTGTTCCGAAAAATTCAAAGTGGCGGAATGTAAAGCAAAAACTTCGAAAAATGCCGCCGCTGCGGTGAAATATTATTATATCGACGACGCCGAACCGCAGAAAACGTTGGGCGCGGCGCGCGAGGCGCTGGAATATTATTCCGAAAGCTATGGGGCATACCCTTACGGAACGTATTCCGTGGCGCAGACGGGCTTCTGCTACGGCGGGATGGAATACCCGGCGCTGTCTTTTCTTGCCGCAGGACTTGCGGAAGAAGAGAAAATATACGCGACGGCGCATGAAACGGCGCATCAGTGGTGGTACGCGCTGGTGGGCAGCAACGCCGTTGAAGAGGCGTGGCAGGACGAGGGCGTGGCGGAGTATTCGGCGGCGTGCTTTTTCGGCGAATACAAGCAGTACGGCATCGATAAAGAAACGTTGATCCGTTCGGCGGAACGGGAATATCACGCGTATTACAGCGTGTATTCGCGGGTGTTTCACGGCACGGATACGCGGATGAGCCGACCGCTCGGCGATTATGCGGGCGACTACGAATATCGCGCGATTGCGTACGATAAAGGGCTGATGCTGTTTTCGGCGCTGGAAAAATCGGTTGGAAAAAAGACGGTTGAAAAAGCGTTGAGGGCGTATGTAAAGGCATGCGCGTACAAAATTGCGGCGCCTGCGGATCCGGTGGCGGCGTTCGAACGTTCCGGCGTGGACGTATCGGGGTTGTTTTCTTCGTTTTTAAACGGCGAAGCGATTGTATAAAAAGCGAAAAATAGGCCGGGCAGAGGCGGGCGCCGAACGCTTGCGTTTTTCGGGAAAAAGGAGTATAATATGCGTATTATCGCGGTACGGTGCGCGCGGAAGCGGCGCTCGAAAGAAGAAAAAGAGGTGGTAAAAATGCCGATTTTACAATACAAATGCAAAAAATGCGGAAAGCGTTTCGAAGAGTTGGTGAAATCGCACACGGATACGGTGGTGTGCCCCGATTGCGGCGGAGAAACGCAGCGAGATTATTCGGGAGAAATGTATTCCGCTACGGGAAAACAGACAAAAAAATGCACGGGGCATTGCGCCACGTGCGGGGGATGTCATTAAATTCGGTTCGTACGGGGTATAGGCGCGTCGAACGCGTGTTTCGCCGACTTTATTTGGCGGCGGGAAATTACGGAAAGAGTAATGTTTAATCGGGATATTCCGCGCCGTCGATGGTGCCGATTTGCCGCCACTTTTATTTGGCGGCGGGAAATTGCGGAAAGAGTATTGTTTAATCGGGATATTCCGCGCTGTCGATAGTGCCGCCGCCAAGGCAATTTTCGCCGTCGTATAATACGGCGAACTGTCCTTCGGTTACGGCGCGCTGTTTTTCTTTAAAATCGATATGTAGTCCGCCGTCGTCTTTTACGGTAACGCGCACCGCCTGATCGGGCTGGCGATAGCGGAATTTCGCATAGCAATCGAACGTCCTGCCGCGCTCGGCTACGGGCGAAGAGGGAATCCAGTTCATGCCGCTCACCTCGCAGGAAACGGAATACAGGGGCGATTCGTCGCCGTGGGAAACGTAAAGGATATTGTTTGGCAGATCTTTTTTCACCACAAACCATCTGCCCTCTTCTTTCTCGCCTTTCATGCCGCCGAGGTACAGCCCCTTGCGCTGCCCCAGAGTGTAGTACATCAGCCCCTCGTGTTCGCCTACTTCTTTCCCGGAGAGGTCGAGAATTTTACCGGGCTTGGCGGGAAGATAGCCGCTTAAAAATTTGCGGAAATTGCGCTCGCCGATGAAGCATATGCCCGTGGAATCTTTCTTTTTTGCCGTGGCAAGTCCGTATTTTTCGGCAATCGCGCGGATTTCCGGCTTTTGCATATCCTGCAGCGGGAAAAGCACGTCTTTCAGCTGTTCCTGCGAAAGTTGATTCAAAAAGTACGTCTGGTCTTTGTTCCGGTCGGCGGCTTTCTGCAGAAGATGCACGCCGTTTTCGTGGGAAATTTTGCAGTAATGCCCCGTGGCGATATAATCGGCGCCGAGTTTTTTCGCTTCGCGAAGAAACGGTCCGAACTTGATTTCGCGGTTGCAGAGCACATCCGGGTTCGGCGTTCTTCCCGCGGAGTATTCGGCAAGAAAGTACGAAAAAACGCGGTCGAGGTATTCTTTGGCGAAATTTACGGTGTAATAGGGGATATCGATGACTGCGCACACTTTGCGCACGTCTGCGTAATCGTCGGCGGCAGTACATACGCCGTTTTCGTCGGTTTCTTCCCAGTTGCGCATAAACAGCCCGATGACGTTATAGCCTTGTTGTTTTAAAAGCAGGGCGGCAACGGAACTGTCCACCCCGCCGCTCATGCCTACTACTACCGTTTTTTGCATAAAGATACTCCGAAATTGTATGTTTTGATTGTTTTCAGCTGTTTTTCAGGCGATGAATGCAGGAAAAAATGCGCAATAATCGCGCAGGCGAAAAAATTTTTGAAAAATTTAAGAATATTATAGCATAAACGCTTGCAAAAATAAAGCGAAAAAGAGTAAAATAGATAGAGAAAAAGGAAAAAGGTTTACCGAAAGGCGAAATTGTGCCCGAAGTACCGAAAAATGTGCCCGTGGTGGAATTGGATACCATTAGAGCCTCCGACGTAGAAAGGGAACGGAAAACGGACCCCGCAAAACGCAGGAAAAACAGTGAAAAAGGAGTAAAAAACCGCAATTTCAGAAAATGCATAAAAATTTTACACCCAAAATTACACCCTGAGGGGTGTTATGCAAAAGCCTATGATTGGTGTTGGGGTAAAATCGTCATAAATGTACTCGTGGTGTAATTGGATAACATTACGGCCTCCGACGCCGTCGATTTCTGGGTTCGAGCCCCAGCGGGTACACCAACACTTAGCAAAGTCCTACGCATTGTACGCGTAGGACTTTAAACTTTTTATTGATGGTTAAAATTTCAAATTATAAAAAATTATTTCAAATTACGAATTTACGAAATATTGTTTTCCGTTTACGGTAACTTCGTTGTCCGAAACGGCGGGGTTGCCTTTTCCGCAGGCGCGAATTAAAATGTGGTGCGAATCGGCGTTCGCTTTCGGAATATTGCCGAACGAAAAATTTTCTTCTCTGGCAACGGAAACAATTTCAAAGCCTTTGCATACGAAAAACGATGAAAATTGCCACAGCTTTTCGAATTTACCGTTGCTGTCGGCAATCAGGCAAACGTTCGAGTTTTTGTGATAAGCGGTAATGCGATAGTAGTGATTCATAGTAAAATCTCCTTGTAGAATTTAAAAATTATCTGTCGTATTTCATAAAGCGCGGATATTGCAGGAAAAAGGCGGGCGTTTTCCAAACCGACCACGTTTCTAAGGTAAGCGAGTTCCGGTGTCGGACAATCGCGGGAACGCCCGCCAAAGCCAACTGCAAGTACGTCATATGCACGCACCGTAAATCAATGTCGGAACAGTCGATAAAGCAATGCCGGGCGTAATTGATATTATAAGTATTTTTCAAAACGTCAAGAGCGGCAATCGCCATCCCGCCTCCGCCGCAACACGGATCGCAGATAGAAATAATGCCGTCGTTTTCGGTTAAAGCAACCGGGTTTTTCTCACCGAGCGTTATTTCTGCCATAAATTTTGAAATATGGTACGGTGTGAAGAATTGCCCCTTGTTGTCATTTCCGAAGTCGCACCGCATAAACAGTTCGCCCAGATGATCGCCGAAGCGACCGTTATCGTAAACGCAGGACGAAAGCAGAGCAAATAGTTTAGCGAAAATGCCGGCAAGTGCTTGTCTTGCGGAAAGCGGGTATTCGGACATAACTTGTTTGTAGCGTTCTTCGCGTTTATCTTTTTGCGCTAAATCAACGGTGTTGGCAATCGCAAGCGCACCGCATTCGAATAAATCGGAAACAAATTTCGATTTATCCACGTTGCGGCTTTCGTTGTCGATGTCCTTGATAATCTCGTCGAGCAAAGGAATCGGATACGGGCAAAGGTTTTGCGGTTGCCCGGGGCGTTTAATGTTTTGAAAAGGTTTTGATGCTACGTTTTCGGAATAAGAACAAGTACTGAAATCGAAATCAAAAGTAAAAGGTTTCATAAATAAAAAATCTCCTGTAAAAAGCAAATCACGCGGCGGACCTTTGAATTTTGCGAAGTTTCTTATTCGCATAGGGCAGCCACGTGAGATTGACGAATTGTAAAACGCCGTCGTCGGGCGTAGAATCGTGATAAGCGTAACATTGCAGTATTTTTCTTCGGCTCGGCGAGTATTCAACGGTAACGAACGGCACGTCGGGGTGTTTTTTCGTGCGAATAAAGAAAATCAACGATTCTTCCCGCGCGAATTTCTGATCGTACCCCATTCGCCCAACGCAATGATCGAGCAATTCGCCTTCACGGATAAGCTCGGCAGGGCTTTGCGCAATCACGGCGATATAAACGGATTTATTATCGTATTCAAGCTCCGAATACTTGTTCGCGACGGCGGCGAAAGTATCGTAAAAGGCTTTCCGTTCTTTTTCGTCTTGTACCGCTTTTGCGGTGGCGTATTCGTCAATGCGGATATCGTGCCAGTGTTTAAAATTGTGGGGATAACGATTTTTTTCAATCGTCAAATCCAGATTCAGATAGCTGCAAGCTTCGAAATAATCTTTGTAAGAGTAAACGGAAATTTGTTGTTTATTGAGATACAGAATCAATTTTTCTATGTCGTTTTTGAAAAAATCACGAAGTTCGCCGGTATTTTCCGATTTCAGTAACTCCAGACAGCTTTTACGTAACATTTGCAGTTCGGGTAAGGCTCTGCCCGTTTTAAACGCGCGAAGGATCACGTCTACGTAATACTTATTTTCCGTAAGTTCCGCGCGGTTTTTCATAAGCCATTTTGCAAATGATTTGTTTTTGCCGACGTTTTTTAAAATCTGTTTTGAAAAGACGTAATCGTCAAGCCCCGCTTTCATCAGATATTCGATTTGCGGATATGTTTCATAAAAGCGTAAATATTTCAGTACGTTTACGCCGTTGTAAAGATTTACGGCGGAATATTTGTATTCGGGAAATTTGTCTAAGAATTCCCGGTTAACGATAGTGGCTTGCGGATCGAAATATTTGTCGTAACCGATACACCATTCGACGCTTTCGTACCAACGCGGAAACCTTTGCGCGCCTTGTTCGTACCAACCTACGAAATAGCCCCAGATATTATAAAAAACCATATCTTTCACGAAGCATAAATCGGAATGAATCCCGTGTACGGCAACTTGCTTATACAGCCACTTCTTATACCGATATTTCACGGCGACGGTAACTTTTACGAGTTCGCCGTCGTTTTTTGTAAGGTAGGCATAAAAACGCGTCAGGTGGGGCAGCGTTACATTGTTTTGCGCGTCGGCTTTTTTGATGCGGGCGAGAATGTATTTGGGAATAGGTTTAATTTTTTCGATTTTCATAAGAAAGGTCCTCGGTTAAACTAAAATAAAGCAATCTCCGAGCAGGTCTGCAAGCGCGCAAACGGCTTCGGGATCGAACGCTTCGGCAAACGCCTTTTTTTCTTCGAGCAAGGTATTTTCTATGTCGGTTTCGTTCGGTGCAGGCAAATCTTCTGAAAGATGCGGCGGCTCGGTAATATCGCCGTCAAAGTCTTTCATTTCTTCGTAGGAAAGGATTTCGCCCGTTTCTTCGTCTACTTCTTGCGGCTTCGGTTCGGGCAAAAGTTTGATTTCGTCAAGCCGTTCGCAAACGGCGATTTTATGCCCGCGTTCGATGATTTTCGATATGTAAATGTCGGCGGCGTGATAGGGGAAGCCTACCATAGGCACGCGGGTATCGAGTCCGCAATCGCGGCTTGTCAAAGTTAAATCAAGTTCTTTTGCAACCGTAACCGCGTCGCTTCCGAGAATTTCGTAAAAATCGCCTAAACGGTAGGCGACGATACAATCGGGGTATTTCTCTTTGATTTTAAGATACTCTGCGTAAACGGGCGATAAGTTGCGCGGTTTTGGCGGCTCGGTAACGGTTTCTTGAACGGGTTCGGTTTCGTTAGCCGTTTCTTCCAGAGCCTCTTGTAATTCTTCGGGCGTAGGCTCGTCAGACGGCGTTGTATCGGAAACGGATTGTTCGGAGGAAAGCATATCGAATAAAGATTCCTGTTTGTTTTGCGGCGTTGAAACGGCAGGGGTAGTAGCGGAGGCAACGCTTGTTTTTGCTGTTTGTTTGGATACGTGTGCGGACTTTTTCTCGGGGATATATTCCGAGCCGTCGAGCGTGTACAACGTGCCTTCGATTGAATCTTCTTCGAAATAGTGAATCGCCCACCCGTACACCACGGAATCTTCTACGCACGCGGCGGTTTCGTCTTTCGCGGCAAGATTTCTCGCTTCGCCGCAAGCGTATTTCATAAATCCCGATAAAGATTTTTTGTTTGTCAGCGGTTTTCCGTCTTTTTCGAACGGCGTGCCGTTGTTTATCTTTTCGGCGAGCGTTTCGCTTGCGTTGTTCTGTAAATATTCTAAAATTCGTTGTTCTGACGGCGTATTTGCCGTTAATTTTAATTGTGCCATAATCGTTATTCCTTTACTACTTCGTAAACGTCGTCGGCGTAAAATTCGCAGACAAACCAGTTAAAAATCGCGTGGCATTTAATGCCGTTGTATTCTACGATATAATCGTTATCGCCGACGTTTTCAAGTACCGTGATTTCGGCAAGTTTGCCGTTTAACGAATTGATATGCGCCATTGCTTTAAATTCTTTCATATCGCGCCTCACATAACCCTTTTAATGCCGCCGCCGAAAGAACGGATGCCGATCGTTCCGAATTCCGAACACATATCGTCCGACTTGTTCCATACGTATGCCGAAACGTAAAACATCGTTTTTTGCGGCATCAACATATATTTCCAGTCCGATTTGTAATCGGGAATATACAGGAAATCGTAGCACTCGCCGAAATCCGTGTATTCGTGCGTAACGGCGTATACGAGAACGTTGTATTTTGTTTCAAATTCTTTAATTTTTGCCATCAATTCAGGCTCTTGATAAGCCCAGAATCCGCCGAACGCTTCAAAAAAGCATACTTGATTTTCTTCCCGGAATCCGCGGATATATGGCGCGTAAATATCTAATTTGTGCATAATTTGGATAGCTTTGTTTTTCTTTTGTTGCATTGTAATGTTCATAATGTTTTTCTCCTGTTAGTTATAAAATTTCTATAAGTCCGTCGCTGTATTCGTGTACGTAACAATCGCCGCAGGCTCTTCCGTATTTATCGAAGTCGATATAGTCTTCTAAAAATTCGGGAATTTCATATCCGCAGTCGTTGAGTCGTTCTCTGCCGTAATCATCCCAGTTGTAACCAGAATACAGGTAAATACCGTCATCCCAGTATTCGCCGCGTTCTTCTACTTTTCTTTCAAAATCGTCGAAATCGCGGATTTCGAGAAAAGCGCAGAATACTTTGTATTTGTAATCGTTATCGAGAATGCCCGATTCTTTTAAAGTTTCAAACAGCGTTTCGGGGTTGGTATAATCCCAGTTGCAACAATCGGAAGGTATGCCTTCTATGTCCTGAACGAATAATTCTTCGTCGATGCCGTCGAGTTCGAAACCTTCTTTTTTCAGTTCGGCAACGATTTCTTCCCAGTCGTAAAACTCGGATAAATCGAGCCATTCCGAGCCTAACGCACGCTCGTTACATTCGTTGTAACTGCCCCAAGAGCCGATTACGATTTGAATGTTACCGTTCATTTTATTTGTCCTCCGCAAGTTTGTACCAGATTTTATACTCGACTTCGAGATCGAGCATATCGTATGCGCCGTCTTTTTCGCGGTACACGGGAACATCGGTAAAATACATGGTAACGTAGCCCTGAAACTCGTTCGGACGATCTTTCATAGGCTTACAACGATTGACAACGTCGTCGAACACGCGAATGTACGGCTTGTTGTTCTTCGAGATGCAAGGGCAGAGCAGACTGCCTTCGGCAAGATAACCGAAACCGGATAATTTTTTATCCGACTTGCTGCGAACGTTTTGAATTGAGAAAACTACTTTTTTCATTTGGAATATACCTCCGAAAATAATTTTTTTTGCCTTTTCGGCAACAAAAAAACAGCACGGAGAAAACTGAGAATCCGAGATAATACAAATAGGGGAAGCGCGAAAGTCAACGAAGAAGCAAGAAATTATTGCATACAAGTTAAGCAAAATTGAAAAAAAGGGGAATATAAAAAAAGACGAAATTGAAGCGAATCAATTTCGGAAGGGTATATACAAATTTTAAGCAATAATTTTTGCCGTTGACTTTTGTTTTTCTCTGTGCTACACAAAACCAACCGAAAAGGCAAAAAATTTTTCGGAGGAAACTCAATCGGAGTCTAAATCGGCGAAAACTTGTCGTTCTAATTGATCATAGTTAATAAGCCAACGCCGCCCGTGGTTCGTTTTGAAAACTTTATCCGATAGAATGGCAAATTCTACCATATCTCTTGTAAGACGTAACTGAGGGTGCGTTTTTGCAAAATTATCGACGATATAATCGTGGTTTCGGATTCGTGGAAGAGATGAGTGTTTACAAATATTGCGCGGATTTAATTTTTGTAAAAAGGCGGGGTAATCGATTTGCCATTTTGTATCCGGAGTAATAAAATACGGAAGATTGTTTTTTGAGATGAAATACCGTATATTCAATTTTCGTATAGGCGTGTCAGCGTCTTGATCGAGAAAAGCACGCCAGATCTCCCCGGAAGTAGCGATTCGACTTGTAGCGGAAAATATGCTTTGTTGTTGATGCGCGGTAAGAGAAGGCGGTGCGATGCCTTGCAAATAAAAGAATAATTCGTCGAGATTGATCATCCATGAATCTCCGTACATTATGGGATGTAAGACTTTTTTATCGATCAGACATTCAATGAAATAGCGGGAGATAACAGAATCGGGATCGGCGGATTTGATTTGCCGAACGGCGTCGTTTAATTTTCTTAAAATCGGAACATACATAAATTTATTCTCCTTTGTCGGTAGAGTTGAAAATATTATCGAGAGCCTGAACGGCGACGGTATCTTGCGATTTAATAAAGTGGCTGTAAATATCGGTGGTGGTGCTAGTTCTGGAGTGTCCGGCGCGAGCGGCAACGGTAACAAGCGGAACGCCGGCTGCAATTTGCAACGTAATGTTTGTATGCCTGAGACTATGCACCGTAACGTGTGGCAAATCGGTGCCGTTTAAAAGTTTTTTGAACCAAAAATTGATTGTATCAGGGCTCATCGGTTCGCCGTGTTCCCGAACAAAGAGACGGTCCGAATGTACCCACTTGGCGCCCCATTTATCTGCGAGATCGTTATAGTACAAACGGTATTCCTTTAAGGTGTCGAGTAATAATTGAGGAACAGAAATCTGTCGGATAGAGCCTTCCGTTTTCGGCTCTTTTGTGAAAATACCTAAAGTTTTGCTGTAATTGCTTGTGCGGCGGATTGAAATAATATGATTTTCAAAATCAATATCTTTCCATTCCAGCCCGGCGGCTTCGCCCCGGCGCATACCTGTAAGCAAGAGAAGCAAAATGCATGTTTTGACGCGTATATCCGGGTAAGCGAGTGTGGCGGAACATAATTCCCTGGCTTGTTTGTCGTCAAGAAAATTGATATTACGTTTTATCTTCTTGGAATAAGTAACGTAATCGGCGGATGCGAAATTATCGTCGATAAGGCGTTGTCGTTTGGCAAGAGCGAAGATGCAGCGAGTAGCGCGTTTGATTCTCGCGATGGTATTAGAGGAATATAGTCGTTGTTCGCTGCTGACATTGAAAATCAATTCGACTTTAACGTTAAGAATCTTTGCGACGGAAGTCGCACATTCTATACCGACAGAAGCTCCGCCGAAAAGTTTTGCCAGCGTTGCCGGATTCAAAGTGAATTTATGCCTTAAAACGGAATAAGAAATATGCTTTTCGTCCATTACTTCGCGTAATGCGTTGAGTTTAGGAGTAATATGAGTAACGGTATAAGTTTCTTCGTCGAGTTTATCGTAAAAAGATTGAATGATATACGGCGTAATTTCTACAAGTTTGAATCCGCCGAGGTAACGATTGATCCACTTGACGGATTCGATGCTCATTTCGTAGTAGTGCACGGAAAAATCTTTTTGAACGCGTTCAAGCCATTTTTGAGCAAAGGCGGCGAAAGTAATTTTTCGATCGAGTGTATCTGTGCAAGCGGAAGAGTAGAGTTTTTTAATGCTTTGTTCATACAATTCGGCGAATTTTTCGCATTCCGTCTGCGCTTTTTTATGTGTTAACCCATTTTCCGGTTTCCATGTTGTGGTTTTTATAACGGTGGCTCCTGTTACGGGATTTTTGACTTTGACCTGAATAGTGTATACGGTGCCTTGTTTAGTTTCTCTTGTTCTGATGGTTGGCATAATTTAATCTCCTGAGGTGTTTTCTATAATCCGAAGCAGATCGTCAAAGTTAAGGATAACTTTTTTCCCGGACATAAAATATCTGATTTTATTTTCGGAGATCAGTTTTCGGATAAAATTGTAAGTGATGGCAGAATCGGGATCTGCTGCTTTGATTAAAGATACGGATTCGTTGATGGTTCTCATTTTTGCTAAATTCATAGAAATAATGTACGAGACAGATGATTTTTCGGGTTGCGAAAGAGATTATATCACGTAATTAAATGAAATAATAGAGTAAAAACGAGCAAGTTTCCCAACGGCGCGGGGAAGTTTCGCAACTTTTCCCAACAAAACGGAACAAAATGAAACAATCGACTCATAGCGGAATCTCCTTTTGAATTTTTTTGCCTTTCGGCGCCCCCGACCTCATCGGATTTTTTCGCCGCAGTCAAGGGTACCCAAAAATCGATTTTATAATCGGTATAAAAACAAGAAAAAATTGCATAGAAATAGTTATTTTGAAATATATAAGCAATATTTTCTTGCCTTGACGGCCAGAAAAAATCCGATACCCATAAAAAAAGCCGAAAGGCAAAAAAGGTGGCGATAAAAAATTTTTTCCGACACACGAAAAATCGGCGTCGAACGCTTGACAATAAATTTTTAAGGTGGTATAATCGTCTTACAAAAAAACGAACAAATGTTCGCTTTTTTGTGGCAAGTGGAAAAAATTTAATAAAAAATGCTGATTTTTTGTTAAAAAAGCAGTAAATTTACAAAGCGGAGGAATAGACAGGTAACAGAAAAATTTTTTTTCATACAGCCGAAAAAAATAAACGGAGGAAAGACAAATGATAATCGAAATGTGTGAAGAATGCGGGAAACAGGTTGTTCCGAGTCGTATCGGGGACGGATTATACAGATACCGATGTCCGTGCTGCGGGACAAAAATGGTGAAGCAAATTTTTACCAAGTATCATTATATCAAGGACGTTCGGCGTCCCAGATAAAGAAAAGTAACTGAATAAGAATCGTTTGTCGGGATAGAAAGGTCCGGCTGAGACAGAGCCTGAGTAAAACCTTTCAGAATACGGCAAGTAAGATCGTCTGACGCGAACAAACAAATTCTATCTGTAAGGTCATCGATAACCGTAAAAATTCGTAGAGAATTTTTCGGTTGTCGGTGATTTTTTTATTAAAAAAATTTAATCGAAAAAATTTAAAGCCTGATTTGCAATAAGGGTAAAGGATACAAAAGGTCGGTGAAACAATCGACGGAAAGTAGCCATGTTTTTCTATTACCTTTAATCGCAAAAAAGGCGTTAAAACGAAAAAACGGCTTGACGTCAAAGAATACGAAAAATAACTCCTTTGCCCGGAAGTAAAAACGGCGAAGGAGTTAATTTATGGAAGAAGGCAAAAAAAGAAGCCTTACAATCGGCAAAGAAACAATCGAAGTGTCGGAAGAAGTGTATCGCGCATATATGCGCCCGATAAAAGCGGAAAACCAAAGGAAACGCAGGCAATGGAAATGCAGAGTACTCAGCGAAAACGGCGGACATTACTATCGCTGTAACAATCGTTGCGAGGCATGTGCGTATTATCTTGCGGGAAATAATGCTCTCGGAAATCATTTGTCGCTGGATAAGATGGTTGAAGACGGCGTATATATCGAAGATCGTGCACAGGATTTGGAAAATCGATACATAGAAAAAGAAACCGAAAGTGAAGAATATCAAAAGTTATATGCGGCGATTGCAAGATTAACAAAGCGTCAACGGGCATTTGTTGACTTGATTTATTTTAAGGGAAAAACACGGGAAGAAGTGGCTCGGCTGTATGGAATCGATGCGAGTTCTGTAAGGCATGCATTAACCAGAATAAAGAAGACATTAAAAATTTTTTTGGAAAAATAATAAAAATTTTTGTGTCAAACCGCCACGTTTTGAAATTTCATGTAGTTGGTTAAGTGAGGGGCTTGAAAATTCTATCGAAATTTTTCCGGCTTTCAAAGCAAGGGTTGCACAAATCAAATATAAGGAGAAAGAGCAGATGATAAAAACAGAACAGATAAAAAGAGAACTGAAAGAGGTTCGATATTATTTTTTGCGGAAAGACAACATGGATGAATTGTTTCGTCAGATCGGACAAACCGGACTTTGGAAACTGGCGCAAAAATACAATAACGCCATCCGAAGTGCTCCGGCAAGATTGTACGATTTATACGGCTGTTTATACGTGCAGAATAAAACGCAGGAGGCAGTGTCGCAGGAACTTGGATATTCTCCGGAATATATTCGTAAATTTGTGAAAGAACTATTTGTGTTTTTTCAGAAAAAATTGTCTGAACAAGAACCTTCGGAGAACGATTGATTAAAAAAGGATCGGGTGGGTGGTAGGGAGTTAAAACGAATGTAACGGCTGAATGAAACAGGCGGGCAGATTGCGGGAAAAAGAAAGACGTCGCTTTTTCGTGGCAATCGCCGCAAAGGAACGTGATGTTCCAAAGACAATTCGGCTATTGCAGATAAAAAATTACAACTGAACAGGCGGGCCGCGAAGCATTCGGAAAGAATCGGCGTAAGCGCACCCCGCTACAAAAACGCTTAGCTAACGGCGATACGGGCAAAAAAATTGAAAGGAGAACAGAAATGGCAAAAAACGAAACAAAGCCTTCAAAAAACGCGGATAAGTACAACATACGCAGATGGTCGGTGCCGAGCAAACGTGCGAAAGGGTATGCGGAAGATCGTAAAGCGAAAGTGCATACTTATGGACCGAAAGAAGGCAAAGAACTAACGGATTACGAAGCGGGAATGCGTTCGGGGTACTTGCAAGCGCAATCGGATCATGCGGGGTTGTATAAGTACAAAAAAGCATTATCTGAAGGTAAAACGAAACAGGAAGCGAAAGAAATTTCGCAGAAAAAATCTAAATAAAATATAAGGAGCAAGAGATATGGAACAGAAAAACGAAGTAAAACAGGAAGCAAAAGCGGATGAAAAAGTAGTAAAAGCCCCGATTATGGTGGAGCGTGAAACGTATGAGAAAAACGAAAAAACGTATTATACGTATTTCATCCGCGGCAAGGCGCGTGGCAGAAATATCCGTGCGAGCGTAGTGCCGCCCGACGTCGGCGGGTACAAGGTGTTGGATATCGTTTTTGACGACGCTTTGGAAGCCGAGCTTGTGATTACGCCGTTCGAAATCAAGGACGATCACGGCAAAGTGGTGAAAGGGAATACGTATAAAGTGGTATCGTACGATCCGGACGGAACGGAATACGAATGCCCGATCAAGCCCGCAAATCAATGCGATAAATCGTTTTTAAAAATGATTTTGAGATAACGAATTGCGGCAGAACAAAACACAGTCCGCGCCGAGGAAAAATCGGCGCGGACGAAAACCATAAAATTTTACAGGAGAGAAACTACAATGAAAATAACGAAAACAAAACTGATAGCAAGTCTTACGGCGGCAACGGCGGCAATCTGTATCGCGTGCGGCGCGGGGTTGATGATAGCGAAAACCGCGAAGAACCCGCCCATGGTTGGCGGATATACGTCAGGCACGAATGAAAAGTCGCCGAAAACGATTCCGAACGTAACGGACGAAAACGGGAACGATATAAGCGGCGGCAAGTATTATGCCATGCCCGCGAAGATGGCGTTTACGGCGGCAACGTATGCGGACGAATCAGGCAACGAAGCGAGTAATGCCGTAACGGCGAATATCATCGCGACAATCACGCCGAACAATGCGGCGAATAAGAAAGTGGATTGGTCGGCGGCGTTTAAGAATTCCGAGTCGGAATGGGCGAGCGGCAAAACGTTGAGCGAGTATATAGGCGTAACGCCCGCCGCAGACGGCTCGTTGATGGCGTCGGTAACGTGTTATCAGGCGTTCGGCGAGCAGGTGATACTAACGGTAACGTCGCGGGAGAACGCGGAAGCGACGGCGAGTTGCACGATAGATTACAAACAGCAGCTCGTATCATACGAATTGTCGGTAGCGCAGGAAGGGAAAACGCCGAGCGTGAACAACGCGAAAAAGACGGGAACGTTGTACGCGGATTTTGCAAGCGCTACGCCGATTACAATCCATTACGCCTACAACAAAAGCGCGCCGTATACGATAGAATTGCAAGACAGCGAGATTATCGCGCCGAGCGAAATGAAAGTAACGTATAAGCCTACGCTATTAAGCGCGCTTGAAAAAATCGGCGGTAGTGCGGCGAAAACTCCGGATGTTACGGCAACGCAGAACGGGTTTGTAATGAGCGATTTATTCAACAAAACGTATGCGGACAAGCTGACGAGCGCGGCGGATTACAATCAGGCGATCAACGCGATTTACAATTACAGTTCGGGGGCGGTAAACGTAGTATTAAACGATTCAGACGGCAACGCGCTTACGAATTATACGTTTACGCTGAACACGAAAGCCACGCAGGGGCAGATCAAGCCGGAAAGCATTGCGCTTAATAATGCCGAGCTGACGTTCGGGGAAGAAATGAAAGCCAAAACATACAAAATCACGTACCGCGCGGCTGGGTATAAGTGGGCAACCACGCTGTTTGAGAAAGGCTCGGAATGCGGACTGAGCAAGCAGGACGGCGGAAGCTATCCCGAAACGTATACATACGGCACGGGAGCAAGCGTAAGCGCATTGAAATCAAGTTTTTCGTGCAGCGGCGAAAAAGGGGAATATCATAACGGCAACGGCACCGGCAAAGTAACGTACACGTTCAAAGGCTGGTATTTGGATTGGGACGCGACCATACCGTTTGACGGCACGATCCCCGCGGATTGGGTGGGCGATATCACTCTTTACGCATCGATTTCTTCAAACGGCACGCATTTTTATTGATACGAACGGGAGGTAAAACGAAATGAAAAAATATAAAGCCAAAACACTACTTCTAAGCGCATTCATCGCGGGTATGGTCGGTACGTTTTGTTTATCGGGTTGCGGTAAAAGTTCTGCTGCGCCTATATCCGTAACGCAGGAACAAAGCCAAACGGGGCAGGCGAAGCCGGTCAAAATAGCGAAACTATCAATGGAAAGCACGATCATATCCCCGTTTTCGGAAAGCGCAGGCGAACAAAAGACGGTAACAAAGAAAATACAAGCGATTATCGAGCCGAGTACGGCAAAGAACGCGTCGGTAGACTGGTCGGTGGAATGGGGCGAAAAGCAAAACGGGGCAGTCACGGATTATCTCACGGTAACGCCGGATTCGGACGGCTCGCTTTCGGCAACGGTAACGTGCAAACAGCCGTTCTCGGGCGAAATTGTGGTGGTATGCGTAACGCGTCAAGGCAAATATGTGGCTACCTGTACAGTAACGTATGCGGGGCAGCCTACCGAGATAACGCTTACGGGCAGCACGCAGGAAACGGACGGCGCGTACCGGTTCGGCATCGGGAATACGTACGAATACGCGGTAGAAATGAGCAATCCGTTCGGCGCGGTGGGCGAGAAGTTCAACGATATCGCGGTGAGCGTAACGGGCGTAGGGCAGGTGGTGCTTGGGTACATGGAGCATTTCCAGGCGCAGAACAAAGACAAATGGTACGATACGAGCGACGAAACGGTAGAGTACGATTCATTGAAAGACACGTTGATCTCGGATAGCTTTGCAAACGGGAAACTGACGATAAAAACGCTGTCGGCGGTGGAAGATTTTTATCGCGGTACGGGGCGAATGGACGGCGGGAGAACGATTTTCTATGAAGGGAAATTCCGTTCGTACGTTACGGATTGTTATTTCAACGTAACGCTCACCGAGAGAAATTCGGGGTGCAGTAAAACGATAAAAATCATGTACGATCCGGGCGTGGTAACGGGCGTGAATATGAGCCAAAACGAAATGGAATTTTAGTTTGCCCACGCAAAAAAATTAAACGGGAGGTGAAAGAATGTGGTAAAACGAAAAAGCGCGGGTTGGCTTGCATACGTCGGGATAGTGCTGGTGGCGATCATCATCGTCGGCGTAGTGGCGCGGTTCACGAACGGGTTTACGGACGATTTCAAAACGTTCTATTTGAAGGTGGAAGATAAAGAAATCATGTCGGGTTCGGGAGGGTACGAAATCACGCGGGCAAAGCCTATGCAGGTAGAAGTGAAATACACGTTTTCGTTCGCAACGGACGAGAACAAAGGGTATAACGTGAAAATCGTACCGAACGCCGCGGATAAAAGCCGGGACTTTTCGTTTACGGTAAACGGCGAGAATAGACAATTTCAAGCCGAAACGGATTTAACGGACGGGTTCGGGATAGAAAAATCGGAAAGCTCGTTCAGAGTAACACCGAAAGGGGCAAACCTTACGGGCGTGTTGCAGGCAATCTATCCGGGGCTGGATACGGCGCACATCGAAGAAAAGGCGTATAACGATATGTTCGCGCTGGTGGTGAGTTCGTACAACGAAAAGTCAATCGTAACAATCTATTTTACTTTGAGTAGTAAAGTAACGGGAATCAGATTAGACAAGGAGGCGATAGTGTTTTAAATGAGTAAAGCGAGAGAGAAAATTTTAACAATGATTTTCGCTTTTGCTATTGTTGTATGTACCGTCTTGACGGCGGTACATACAAAATATTTTGAAACGAAAGCGGAAGGGTATTCGGGCGTATTGCAAGACTTGCAGAAAGATAAATCGTTTCAGGCGGAAAATTATCCGCTGATCGAAAACGATTATTCGTTGCAATTGATACAGGTGGCGGAAAGCACGGAAAAAGAGCTTTTATTATACGTATATCAGCCGAGCGGCGAGAGAAAAAACTACTCGGCGTCGAGCGTGAATATTTCTACCACCATCAACGAAAATATAAGTTTTTTAAACTACAAGCTCGAAAAATTAAGCGGCAGCGGCACGCTGTATAAGTACATAGTGCAAAATTTCACGGTAAAAACCGAGCCGACGAGGTATTACGTAATCAGTTCGATTTACCGCCCGTTCGATGAAAGCGTAGATACACCCGCGAGCGGCGGAAACACGGTAACGGAAGTGAATTTCGCGGTGAATAAACAATACACGTTCGGCAAAATCAACGGTAAACCATATGTGAATTGCGTGGATATAGAAACGATAGAAATCACGGATAAATTCGTAGGGTTTGTGCGGTACGAAAACGGGTTTAATCTGTACGCGAGCGCGTGCGATAGTCATTTCGTGGCGTTTAATACGGATAAGAGAATAGATAGACTTTTGGAAGCGGATGTATATTATACAACGCAAAAATACAGGTGGTCGTTTATCAATTTCGTGGGCGAAAAGGAAACGTTCGGCGAAAAAGAGGATAAATACGCGTATCTGAAATACACGGACAAAGTAGAACATACGGGCGACGGGTTATTTGCGGGAACGTACCAATGGGATCGTATCGAAAGCGTAGAGAAATTTACGGGAAGCGAAGATAAAACGAAAATCTTCAAAAGTCGTGGCGGCGATCAATCGGCGGTAACGCTGACGGATGAAACCTTAAACGAGCTGAAAGGCAAAAAGTGGGTTTTGCGCTTTACGGAAACGGACTACATAGTGCAAAGCGGCGGCACGACGGGCGCGACAACGGCAAATTCCACGCTCGTGGGCGACGTTACAATTTTAAGATTAAAATTCGAAACGGACGGCATGACGTATAATCTTGGCGTAATAGATAACAAGCAAACAGGCGGAAGAGAGCCGGCGAACGAGCCGGGCGGCACAGGTACGGGGTGTAATCTGTCGGACGGAAAAAAGATTTTGTATACGTTGCTTGGGCTAATATTATTGATTATCATCGCGCCGTTGTTGCCGTGGGTAATCAATGCGGCGGTGTGGTTGATTTCGTTGCCGTTCAAGGGCGTGGCGAGCGTATGCAAAAACCTGCATACGAAACGCGAACGCCGAAAAATCGAAAAGCGCGTGAGAAAAGAATTTCAAAACAACCGGAACGACGAGGAATGGTGGTAGCAATAAAAAGCCGCACGGCGCGGTAAAACGCATCGGGCGGCAGAAACAAAAAATTATAGAACGTTGACGGGGATAAAGAAATTTTCTTGATCAATCGGGAAAACCTTGGGGTTCATACAGATAATGCCGCCGTTTCCACGGGGGATACTGTTTGAATCTAATATGGAATATTTTTTAATTTCACGTCGATCCGGATTTGCGGATAATTTAATTTCAAGCGGGTGAATTTTTTCGGAATATTCTAAAAAAATATCGATTTCTTTGCTGTTGCTATCTCTGAAATAACTTATGTCGTAGTTTACGGAATGATAGTCGAGATCTTTAATCAATTCGGAAACAACGAAATTTTCAAAATAATGCCCGGCTGCGCTACCATTTAAAAGGGTATCCTTCGAAAGCCATTTAGCAAGATAACAGCAAAGTCCGGTATCGAAAAAGTATAATTTCGGCGTTTTTGCCAGCCGTTTCAATTTATTGTTTGCATACGGCGCGAGTAAATATACGATATGCAATCTTTCGAGAATTGCAAGCCACGCTTTTGCCGTAGGCGCGGAAATTTCGGAGATCATCGCAAGGTCGTTCAGATTAAGCTGTTGAGAAACGTTCGCGGCGCAAGCAGTTAAAAATTTTTTGAAACGCAATTCTTCGGTAACTCCACCGGAAGAAGCAACGTCGCGCATCAGATAGGTATCGATATACGAAGAAAAGTATAAGGATCGTTCTTCGCTGTTTGCATGCTGTACCTGAGGCATTCCGCCTTTCCATATCAGCGTGAAAACGGAATCAAGGTCGAAAGGCTTAGCTTGTTGTTCGCGCAGAACAAGCGAGTCATAGGAAAAATCTATCGGTTGATCAAATCTGACGCCCGTAATTTCATTCATTGACAGCGGGTAGAGAGTCATAATTCCGATTCTTCCGGCAAGCGATTCCGTGATATTTTTCATCATACTGAATTGTTCGGAGCCGGTAAGCCAGAATAAACCGGTTTCTTCCGATTCGTCGCACAAAATTTTGATATACGGGAATAATTCGGGAGCTTTTTGTACTTCGTCGATAATTATCGGTGGTTTATAGCGCATAAAAAAGAGTTTCGGGTCCTGTTTGGCGAGGAAAAGGTTATCGGTATCGTCAAGGCTGACGTATGTCCGATTTTTCGATAAATGCCTGAGCATAGTGGTTTTGCCTACTTGTCTCGCCCCCGTTACTAAAACTGCTTTAAAAAACTTGCTTGCTCTAAGAAATTTTTCCTCAAGATTACGATGGATATACATACAATTTCTCCTTTAAAATTTACGAAAATCTAAAATCGACTTTAATATATCATAAAAAAATTAAAAAGTCAAGCGGATTTAAAAAGTTTTCTCTAATTGATTTGATGGGGCAAGTCGTAAGCGGAGCGTATTCCCGAAATAGTGAGTATGATTAATAATGATTAGTAATATACTCACGAGTATAATAATCGTAAGTAGATTATGCGATATGTATTCAAAGATATAAAAACAGGGGCGTGAATATGTTTTTGCGCAGATAATAGTCGTTTACAGGGATACGTAAAATCTTTGGAAAATATATGGAGGTATAAAAATGAAAAAAATCAAACGAATCATAGCGGTAGTACTTTTGATAGTCGTGCTTATTCTGGGCGGGTATTTAGTGTATACCGCAAAGCAAACGGAGGGGGTATATGCCGAAGAAACGCAAATTTTATAACGTTTTTAATATCGTAATCACGGCGGGGATAACGTGTTTATTCGTTGCGCTCGGCGCGTTGCGGTTTTTAAAAAGTTACCTACGCCTGAAAGAAAGCGTGGCAGACTTATGGCAAAGCCTTGCCTACTATTTCAAGGCGTTATTCGGGGCAAGAGATTCTCCCGCGCCGAGAGTGGCGCGATATTCGGAAATATGGGGAAAGCCGACGTTTGCGCCGAAGGATTTGCAAGGCTTTTTCAAGTCGGCGAAGCGGTATTTTTTGCTACTCGCAGACGGCGGAAACGCGCGGGAATATTTCGGGCGCATTGCGCAAGGTGTAGGTAAATTCAGCAAAATCATACTCATCGTTTTGCCGTGCCTGGTGTCGCTGAAAATCGTAATCAAGCGGCTGTATGCGAAAGAAAACACGAAGCACAACCGCGATACGTTGCCGCTGAAAATCTTTAAATCGGCGGCAAAATTTACGTATCAGCCCGTAAAGCGGTTTGTAAGAGAATACATAGCGTTTTTAAAGTCGTACCCGCCGATATGCAAATGCTGGTCGGCGTTATGGCTGGCACATTTAAACGTTATATCAATCATTCTCGAATTTTTCGCGTATTATTTCTATTTCGCCGTGTCGTTCGATGTACCGTCGTTGTACGTGCAAGCGGTAAAACTGTTCGCCGATTTGCGCGTGCCGTTCAAGGCGTTCCCTTGGCAGGTTACAGGCGTAATAGTGTGGCTGATTTTTAATAAATGGCGTAAAAAAATAGCCGTCAGTCGGCTCAGGCATTTCGAAGCGCGGAATTACGGATTTATCAACGAATTGCCGATCGTGTCTTTATCGTGCGGCAGTATGGGAATGCGAAAAACAACGCTTATCACGGATATGTCGTTAAGTCAGGAAGTGATGTTTCGTCAGAAAGCCCTTGAAATCTTGCGGGAAAACGATATGAAATTCCCGTATTTTCCGTGGATATGTTTTGAAAAAGAGCTGAAAAAATGTATGGAATATCACACCGTGTATAATCTGGCGAGCGTGAAAGCGTGGGTGGCAAAAAAGCGGAAAAGATACGAAATTCACGGTACAGGTACGGGGCAATTATATAATTACAACGTTTCGCGCTATGGCGAAACGTATAAAGACGGCTTGAAAACGGTGCTTCTTTTCGATGTTCTGGAAACGTACGCGCAGGCGTATTTTATCTACGTGATACAAAGCAGTCTGATTGTATCGAACTACGCGATTCGCACGGATAATATGCTTCTCGACGGCGGGAATTTTCCGCTGTGGCTGACGGATTTTTTCTCGGAATCGGAACGTTCGTCGCGGCATAGTCATATTCTCGATTTCGATATTTTGCGACTCGGCAGAAAAGTGATAGAAAACAATCCGAAAGCGGGCAGTTTCGAGTTCGGCGTAGTGTCGATCACGGAAATCGGGAAAGAGCGCGGGAACAATCTGGAATTGAAAGAAATCAAGAAAATCGCGGAAGAAACGAATCAGAAGAACGACCTGTTTAATTCTTGGTTGAAAATGAGCCGCCATTCGGCAACGGTGGATAATTTTCCTTTTATTAAGGTGTTTGCGGACGAACAACGCCCCGAATCGTGGGGCGCGGACGCACGCGAACTTGCTGAAGTGGTTACGATTTTGTCCGCCGGTGAACAGCGAAGCGCTATGCCCTTTTACACGATAGAAGAAATGATTTGCGAACAGGCGTATTGTAAATTTTTGCAGTTGTACGATGACTTTCGTTTCCGTCGCGGGAATAATACGCTGTTGGTGTATATTCTGAAAACGGTTACGGCGAAGCTTTGGAAACATAACGAAAAAATCAAGAATTTATACGGGTACAGCGTGCTTGCGCTTGCGAAACAGCGCGGAACGTTGGACGGAAAAGCGAAGAGAAAGAAGTATTTTTTGTGCAACCGAAAGATATACTCTAGGCGGTTTACTACGGACTGTTTTTCGGATTATTTCAACAATCTGGCGATAAAAGCGAAAATCGGCATAAACGATTACGAAGAATATGCCGTGGAAAAAGCGAGCGTAAACGAATTGAAAGAACAGCACAGTTATTTTATCGGCGGCTTATACGGCGATAAATAGAGAAAGAACGCTGCGAAAAGTCAATCCGGGGCGATTCGCCGAAAGCGGCTCAGCGGGCGAACGCCCCGACTTTCGCAAGAGTGAATTTATAAAGCCAGAGTAAATCGAGCCGGGTTGGTTTATTTATGCGGGTTTTGGTTGGGGTAGCGCGTGAGCTTGTATTCGGCGAGCGCCAGCGAGCCGACTTGTATAAATACAAGCTCACGCGCTGTACTCAAACGGGGTAAAATTGTGAAATACTAATTAAAAAATATGATGGTGAAAAGGAGGGTAAAATGCCATATCCGAAAGCAAAAATTTACAAGCAAGGCGGACATTTCATAGCGATTCCGCATACGGAACAGCCGCATAAAGAACGGCGAAAAGCGATTGAAACGGAAATTTTCGTAGAAGATCCGCCCGACGAAACGTCGGCAAAAGCAGTTGAAATTGCGCCGTTGACCGTGGAAGAAAGCAGAGCAAGCGAAACGAAAATTAAGTCGCAAGACGAAATGCCGAAACCGAAACGAGGGCGAATCACCACAAAACGAAAACTTTTCGAAGAGTTGTACAAAACGTACTATTCCGAAAAGAAGCGAACGCGGCGGAAATTGATTTTGCAGACAATGTTACCGTATTTTAAGACGGCCGACGACGCGGCGATGTTCGTGGATAAAAGGCTTCGGCAAAAACAGGAAAATTTTATCGCACGCCGGATACGAATGACGAGAAAAGCGAGTCTGACAAATTTCAATTATTTCGTAACGTTCACTTACGATAGTACGCTTCACACCGAAGAATCGTTTAAAAAGAAACTTAAAAAAACGCTTTCGAATTTCGCGGTGAGAAAGGGCTGGCGGTATATCGGCGTGTGGGAACGTTCGCCCGAAAAGAAACGGTTGCATTTTCACGGTATGTTGTACGTGCCGGAAGATACGATGCCGGGCGGATTTGAAATACAGGATAGTTACAGTTTTTCAAACAAGCGGCGGCAGAAAACAAAGGAAAGTACATATTTTCGCGACAGATTCGGCAGAAACGATTTCGAAGATTTAAACACCGAACGCGCTCTCGGCGGGGCGGTAACGTACATTTTAAAATACATTGAAAAATCGGGCGAAAAGATAATCTATTCGCGGGATCTTCCGCAGTTTATCATAGGCGATATTATGGAAAACGACATAGCAAGCCCGATAGGGATAGAGGATCAGAAAATGCTGTTGTACGATGATTTCGATTTATACTCGGAGGGCGAATATATCGGCAAACCCACGCCCGAAAATATTAAACTTATGCCGAAATGTAATTAGAAAAATTTTATTTTCGGAGAGCTATTTAAAACAAAAAGTTGGCACAAAAGGCTTGAAAAATGTAAGATCGATGGTATAATTAGAGGGGAAAATTGTGAAAAACAAATAAAAATATTTTTTTTGAGTAAAAAATAGTTGACTGAGCGCATAAAATATGTTATACTGCATATACCCTATTTAGTAGGGCAAATTGTAAAAAGGAGAGTAATATGCAGTATGATGGATATAGCGTAAGTACGGATTTTAAGTTAATCCAGCAAGAATTTGCAGTTTTTACTCCTTTTAATATTGTGAAAGATATTCGTGAATTAAGATTGAGTGAACAGGATTTAGGAGAGATTGCAAAGAATGTTTCAGAGGAATTGAAGGCGGGTGATGGACGAACTTCAAATCAATCAGTATATTTTGGGTATAAAAGACTTGCTCGATGGGCAAAAATAAGAGTTGCTGATGGACAAAGGAAGACGGGAAAGTCTTCGGGATACAGATGTATAGTTTTAGTGGATGAAAAAAATAAATTCGGTTATATTCTACATTTATATTTACATTCAAGTATTATAAATATTTCTCAGCAAGAAAAAAATCAATTAAAAAAATTAGTAGACGAATACATAGATAATCTCTGAATTAAGGAACGATATAAATATGAATATTAAAAAATTATTAGCAAGTAAAAGTGTAAAAGTGTCGTATTTGACAACAGAAATAGATAAAACAGGAGTAAAAGAATTTAGAGAAAAATTCGGATTATCGCAGACGGCATTAGCAAATGTAATGGGCGTTTCAAAAAAAGCAGTTGAAAAGTGGGAACAAGGAATTAACAAAGTTAGCAAAAGCACCGCTGTTTTGTTTGCCGTTATTAATGAACGACCGGATGTTTTGAATATTATTAGAAAGGTAAAAGTTAAGAATAGCAGAGGACAAGAATTCGATTATAACAATGTTTATAAAACCGATATTTGTATAGATGAAACAGACGTAAGAGAACAGGAAGCAAAATTTTATGTGGTTGATTGCAATTATGCAGTGGCTTAACGGTTAGGTGAAAAAATGGACAATAAAATTAAAAGTGTGTTAGAGATGAGCGAATTGTTTTTTCCTTCATATTCTTTAAATCTTAAGGAACCGATAAAAGAGAAAACTCAATATGCTTATACATTTTCTATTGAATACGCAGAAAGGAAAGATAATAAGAATATCATAAGAGTGCAAGTTTCAACAAAAATTACAGATAATGAAGAAAAATTGGAGTTAAACTTGGACACTGTTGCATTTTTTAAACTGGACAATCAGGGCGAGAAGATTTCGGAACAAACGGCAGAGCAAATTTTGAAAAAGAATACGGTTGCTATTATGTTTCCGTTTATCCGAAGTCAAGTTTCAATTTTGACAACTCAGCCGGGGATGATTCCGATTGTAATGCCACCCATTAATATTAATGCTTTAGTGGATGATATGCAAGAGCCAAAAGAAAAAAAAGCGGAATAAATCTTTTATAAAATAAAAAATATGAAATCAATTTCAGTGTAGAAAAATTTGATAGTTTTTTAACGGGAAAAAGAAGTATAATAGAGTAAACAGGAAAATATTTGGCAAAGGCGCGACTCTTTGGAAAAGAGTCGCGCCTTTGGCTGTTTACAGGCAAAGGCGCGACTCTTTGTCGGGTGAGGGGAAATGAAAAAGAATGCATTGCGGAAGTTTTTGGGGATATATCACCTCATACAAGAAGATGTAAAAGAAGAACGAACGGAAACTGTAATACAATTATACGGGCGAAAGAAAAAGATATGTATTCCCGAATGGTTTTTTAAAATAGAAGACGTTTTTCAACAGATATTATCGGTTGACGAAAACGAAATAGTAAAAGAAATCATAGAGAAAGTATACCGAAAAGGCGCAGACGATAAAGTTTTATTGTCCGGATTGCCTGTTACGGAGAGCGGATATTACAGGTTAAAACGAAAACTGGAAGGGAAAATATACGAATTGTATATTGTGCGGGGCGATGTAACGCAGGATGAAATATTAAGCAATAAATTATTATAAGGAATGGAGGAATAAATATGCAAAAAGAGTTGGAAGAACAAATTAACGATGAGAAGAACGGAAAGGAAATAAATTTGACAGGAGAAGGTAAAATGGAAGGAATTTAAAAAAAGTACTTTAATATATAAGATTTACAAAGAAATTGTGAGTATCTCAATATAATCGAGAAAAAGTTGAATGATTGATAACAATTAATAAAAGGAGCAAAAAAATGCAAAATTGGTTAAACAAAAAACAAAAAGAAAGCGTTGATAAAAGCGTAAAGTTTTTTGATTCGTTAGACAAAAAGCAGAGGGCATATTTTTATGATATGTTTAGTGATAATAAACTAAAAAGCCATATAAATGTCCTTGAAAACGGGTGCGCTTATATCAGCTCGTCGGATGAATACAGTCCGTTTGATAGCGGCGATTATATTGTTTATTCATTCAAGGAAAATGGCATTCAGGTGCAGATAGCTTGGAGCAAGTTTTATAAAGAGATATATGTAAGCGGATATGTTCCGGCAAAAAATGGGTGGTATGAATGGCGTGAATACCATAGAGATCTTGAACCATTTACCAATAAAGTAATGCCGAGAATGAAAAAAAAGAAAATTTCGTTCGAAGAAGCATTGCAAGAAGCAAAGGAAAGAGTTGCCGTTACAAACAATGGAAAGAGCAGTCAAAATGATGACTATAAGTTAAATAAGAATAGAAAGCTTCAAGAAGAAAGAGTTAATGTCGGGTTACCGATTCTTTTTGAAAGTGAAAACAGCCGCTCTGATTATAGAATAATTTCTATTCCATCCATACACAGTCTACAAGCATTGAAAAATCGATTGTTAGCGATAAAGTCCTTTTTGAATTTTGATAGTGATTCTATAAACAAAATTTATATAGAAAGTGTAGGCGAATCTATTGTAAAAAACTTTTCCGAGAAGCATGAAATTTCAACGTCCATGGAAGATTTTGTTTATTTCATTATGTATGATGGAGTAAATTTCATATATCTTGGTGATATGAAGAAAAAAGGGAGAATGTAAAAATGGAAAAATTATCGATAGTATTATCAGCGGCGGGGACAATGATTGGAATAATAGTAGTAATGCTGACTTCTTTATGTAAGTTGATAAAAAATTCTAAAGCCAGAAAAATGGCGGAAAATATTATAAAAATGGGCAATTTTATTCTTCCTTATATAGAAGAAGCAGAGACTTTTATATCGTTTACAGGTGAAGAGAAAAAAGCTTATGTTATGACAAAAGCGAATCAATATGCAATAGACAATGGAATCAAATTTAACGAAGAAGAAACAAGTGCGAAAATCGATGAGTTAGTAGCATTGTGTAAAGTTGTGAACGTCAATACAACGAGAGAAAAAAATCAAAAAAGTCAAAATATAAAAACAGACGATACTTCATGTTTGATTGATGATAAATCGTTTTACAGACAAAAAAATATTATTGAGTAAAATAGGAGATGAAATATGATTGCGAAAAGATTACTTTCTGAAACAGAAGAGGAATATGAAACCTCCGAGGGCAGAAGAATAACTATTGGAGTGCCTTCAAATTTTAAAAATATGATCCAAAAATTGATCGATGATTATGCTGGCTCATCAACAATTACGGCAACGGTTTTGGAGCTTGGGGAAACGAATAAAGATATTTTAAATAGGCTGATTTATTTATCGGATTATGACGAATTGCCTGATTTAATTTTGGCAGCAGATGCAGTCATAGTGCAAATAGTTGAATACAATTTAAGTGCTTTTGTAAAATTTGAAGAATATGGTGATATTTCCGAATATCAAAATTTTAAATTGGGAGATTTATATCAGTCGGATAATTCGATATACGGCTTTCCCTTTAATGGAATGCCTATGGCATTTTATTATAACAAGGACATGCTGATGAATTTAGGCTTTGAGATCGAAAATGGCATTACATGGGATCAGTTTATCGAAATAGGAAAGCGATTTCGTGGGGAATTTAAAAAGCCGATGTTGCCATATCCCGATCAAGAAACGGTATTTACAATGCTTAAATCGCATGGCGTGTGTTTTTATGATGAAAATGGGAATATATCGTCGGAAGGTTGCAGAGAAGTGCTGGAATTTCTCTACTATTTGCAACAACAGGAATTGTTTTCAAATGAAAATTTAGATTTTTCGGGAAGGGTGGAACAGTTATGTAGCGGCAATGTTGCCGGAATTATATCTGGACCGTGGATGGTAGAAAATATTCAGGCAATGTGCGAGAATTCAAAATTTCAGAATTGGGGGGTAATTGAATTACCCAAATCAGACGCTTTTAGATTTAATGTAAACGCGGAAGGCGGTTGTTCCTGGTTGGTGAAAGAAAGAGGAGATGAGGAAAGTAATAACGAAATTATCGCTTGGCTTGAATCTGCTATATTAGCTAATATGGTGCAATATATTAGCAGCGAAAAAATAATTCCGGTAAAAGAATCAATTATATCGCAATGTGAAAATTTACCCGAAGAAGAGTATTTTGATAAAAATGTTATTTATTATCTGGCGTTGATAGGGGAAGATATTCCTATTTTAATTAAAGGTCCGAAATCAAATGACTTTTCCGGATTATTATATGAAAAGGTGAATGGAATTTTACAAGGAGAATTATCTGTTGATGAGGCATTAGCTCAACTTGAGGATGAACTGAACGAAGATTATTCCGGCGGAAGTTCTGGGGGTGGATCCGGCAGTGGTTCCGGCAGCGGGTCTGGTAGTGGATCTGGTAGCGGTTCGGGCAGTGGTTCCGGCAGTGGTTCCGGCAGTGGTTCCGGCAGCGGGTCTGGTAGTGGATCTGGTAGTGGATCTGGTAGCGGCTCGGGCGGTGGTTCCGGCGGTGGAATTTCATATCCTCATAGCTGTGCGTTGAAAATATATGAATATCCACAACAGGAATATTATGAGGGGGATTTGTTTGATGCTTCTAGATTAAAAGTCCAGTTTGTAATTCGCTATGACAAAGGGAATATAGATGATGGTTACTATTCTTTAAATGGCGATTCTTATACTGTCAACAAAAAAACATTGCAATTGGGCGATGATCACGTTGATGTTATATATGTATATAAAAATACAAAGTATATAGCAAGTATTCCTGTGCATGTTAAGCCGAGAATTTCTAATTTAAAAAATAAAGAAAAGAATACTTTCGGAAGTTTTCCGAAGGTTAATTTGCTGACCGGTGATGCTTCTTATGAATGCGGAGATTTATCCGTAGGTGCAAACAGAAATGCGATAAGCATATTCCATGTTTATAATTCCGACGCACTGCGTTTCTATCGGGACAAAAATACCGGTATGGGTTCAGGTTGGAAATTAAATATTCAGCAGTATCTTCTTACGGTAAATTCTAAACTATATTACATTGATGCGTCCGGATATATGCATGAGTTCAGAAATAATTCGATAGGGGGAAACTCCGACGTGTATCAAGATGTCGATGGCGACGGACTTACTTTATATCGGAAGAAGACTTTCGGAGAATTCGGAGAGTGTTCGATACTTAAAGATAGCGGAGACAATTATCTTGTTTTCAATGCCGATGGTAGAATGATAAGAATGATTCCCGCGCCATGCTCGATGCAAAATTTGACAACGGCAAGAGCAATCGTTGTTCAATATGATGATAAAAATAAAAAGCTTGTATCGGTATATGATAATAAAGTTGCAGAAGTTAAAGTTTTGTTTGATTATAGCGGAGATAATATAAGTAAGATATCCGTTAAGAAGGGAGCGGAAATCCTGAAACAAGTTGAGTTTTCGTATGGCGAAGGGAATATTCTTACGGCGCGAAAGAAAGGGAATTTAATAGAGAGATACTCTTATAACGGAGTTTATTATAAGGTTGGAGAGTCGGAGTATAGTTATCATTTACTAGAAAGTATTGTTTCTGAGGAAACCAAATGTGCGGCAAAAATAGAATACATAGCTGAATCCGCGCAGGTTAAAACCGTTCGCACAGGTTGTATCGATAGCAACGGAAGCTTTGTCGAAAAAAGTCGTTCTCAGTTTATCTTTACAAAAAATAATGACAAAGATGCAATTATAAAAACCGATGTAACAAACGAGAAAGGAATATGTATAGAATACATGTTCAACGAGAAAGGCGAAATCGTATCGTCTTTCGAAAAGAAAGATGAGAGATTATTCACGCTGCAAAAAGAAACCGGAAAAAGGATTCTTGTTAATAAAGAAGCTACCGGTGAGACAATTAATGGTGTAGATACATTTACCCCTAGTAATAATATTTGTAGCTCTACTCTGGAATTTGATTTGCGCCGTGGCAAGGAAGTAGGCGTCAGAAACTACATAGTGGGATGTTATGTTAAACTGCAAAAAAAGACTGCAAAAAAATTGCAGGCGATCGTGTTTTATACTTTTAACAACCAAAAATACTCCTATAGCGCAAAAGTCGATAATACAGCGGTAAATGTATGGCAGAAAATAGGGGTTTCTTTAACTGTGCCCAAAGATACTGCCGATGTCGATATGAAAATTTCTAATTTCTCGTTTGCAATCTATGACGAAGGCGGGAATGCGGTAGCTGCTGAATACGGTGATTTATTGATAGTTCCGGGCGGAGCAATGTCGACGTTTTTAACGAACGGCGATTCCAAGTATGATCTTCGTTTTGCAAGCGCGGTTGAATTAACGGACGAAAACGGTGCGGTAACATCATTGTCTGTAGGAGAAAAACTGGGAATCAACAAAAAGGAGTGTATATTCAATAAAATAAATCTTACATATAACGACTTGTTGGAAACAGCTAAGTCTATGTATATTAACAGAAATAACGACACCGGGTTCTACTTCTTTTACAACGGCGGCAAAGATCGTTATGCTAACGTCAAGGATGTAAAAATAGTTTTCGATACCGTAAAAGTTTCGATTGCGGATGTAGCAACCGGAGCGTGCGGTTTTGTCCTTACTCAGTATTCGGCAGACGGCGGAACGGTTACGGACGTAAGGAACGCCTTGAAAGACGAAGGTATATTATGTGAAACGACAATTACCGTTAATTCGGGCGATTCATCGAAATCTTCTACTTCCTATGAGTATACTACTTATGACGGCAGAAAACTGTATGAAGAGGATGCATACGGCGTAAGAACAAGTTACGAATACGATTCTTTCTACAATTTGACTTGCGTAAAAAGAAGCGGCAACGGCAAAGAAATGCTGCTGTCAAAAATGGAGTATGACGAACAAGGCGAGTATCTTGAGCAGACCTCCGCCGGGTTCTCTTCAAGTCAGTATGGGTATAATAAGCCGTTTGAAACGCTTAAAGAAGAGTCGGAGTGTTCCTATAATCTGTCAAGCGGAATATATTCAAACACAGGGTTGAAACAAACAGTAGAGTATGATGAAAACGAACGCGTTAAAAGCGTAAGATTAAGTAAACAGTCAACAACATTTTTCAAGAACGAAGTAACGTATAAAGACGGAAAAATAAGAACGGTATCGGACGGGAATTCAAAATACGGAATCAAATACGATATAGAAAATGATTCGGTAACGTATACGGCGTTTGATGGCGAAACGGAAGCAGATTTGCAGAAACATAGCGACAGATACGATAAAGAAACAAAACGCAGCATAACGACAGAACAATATTTTAAAGAAGAAGGACAGGCAGATATAATAACAACGGTAACTGACGAATACGGGCGGATGATAACGTGCGGAGACGGGAAGAAAAATATAGAATACAGCTATACGAAGAGTATTCATGAGAACGAGTTGCATTTAGTATTCCGAGGATATGACGGAATAGCATTGTTAAGCAAGGTGAAAGACCCTTACGAAAATAAAGAATATACGTACAGCTATGACTATGACGGACAAATGTGCGGCTGGGAAGCAGTGGGTAAATTTTCCGTGCGGAAGCTCTCGGCGAACGATACGAAATATACTTTCGGAGAAAATAATAACGGCAGCGAAAAATATAAAACGGAAGAGAAGTATGACGAGAACGTGGTGAATCAACCGAGAGTTTTCGGCTCGAAAACTTATGAAGATACCCAGGTTGACGCGCAGGATAATTGGAGCGAAATAGAACTTTTCAACGTCGGTTATGCGTATGACGGGTTAGGCAGAATAGAATCGAAAACCCAGAATAAAGGCAAATATACATACAAGTATTTGGCAGACGGTAACGGCATGTTGCTGCCGAATATAGAAAGCATCGCATACACCTTCGGAAACGATTCTGGAAGGAAATGGACGTATGCTTATGGTTACGACGAAAAAGGGAATCTGGCTTCGATAGCGAAAAATATCGGAAACCAAACGGTGCAATCAGCCACGGCATACACATACGACGAGGCGAACCGAATAAGCGGCGAAACGATAATCATCGACAAAAAAACGACGGTGAATAGGAGGTACTATTACCAGGAAAACGGCAAAGGACGGCTGATAAGAATCGCGGACTGGCTTGACAGTAATAAAAGCAAGGAGTTTTATTACGACGGGCGAGGAAGAATCGACTATTATCGTCAGGGCGCGGTAAATTGCAAGTATACCTACGATAACTACGGAAACGTAGTGAAAAAGGCAACCGGCTCGACGTTGTATTCCTGTGCATGGGAACGCGGAAATCTGTTAAAACAAGTAACGAAAGGCAGCACGACGGCAAATTACGAGTATAACCACAGATGCGTACGATTCAGAAAGACGGTAAACGGAGTAAGTACGGAATATTATCAGGACGGAGCCAAGATATTAGGCGAAAGCAGATCCGACGGAAAAGAACTGAGATATTTCTACGACCATGACGGCTTAATCGGGTTCAAATACGGAAACTCCAATTACGGTTACGTCAAAGACGGACAGGATAATATTGTAGCCATAGTAAACAATAACGGAAGTCTGGTGGCGCAGTACGAGTACGACAGTTTCGGTAAAACGACGGTAAAAGATTCGAGCGGAAACGTAAATACCAATGTCGGGTTTATCGGGAATATCAACCCGTTCCGCTGGAAAAGTTTCTATTACGACGTAGAAACAGGGTTTTACTATGCAAACGGAAGATATTACGAGGTAGAGCGAGGCGGATATATCGACGCCATCGAAGCGGATATCGTGGAAGGGAATGCATATAATGTTTTAGGCTTAGACCGTAACGGAATTATGCTGCTGACGCTCATCATGCTTGCTCCGTACAGCGAAACGATAGCAACGGCATTGCAATTATACGCAGACCCGACGTATGACCCGAACGCAGGCGTAGAGGCAGAAGAAGCGCCAAAGAGCTGGTGGAAGAAACACTGGTGGGAAGTGCTGGTATCTGCGGTGAATATAGTAGTGGGCGTAGTGAAACTGGCAACAGGAAACGTAACCGGAATACTGAATATCATCTCCGGGGTATGTACCCTGGTAGGAGCGATATTCAGCGAACAGTTAGCAGGCGCAATGGGAACGGCAACGCTGGGCGCGCAAACGATAGCGGCAGGTGCGCAGTCGTTATCGTGTAATCCTGTATACGGAATCATAGCGATGGCGGTAGGAGCGGCATGCGTGGCGTTTGCGACGGCGGAAGCACAGGATGCACTCGGATACGGAAACTGGTTGAAAGAGACGGTAGGGTTGAGCGACGAAGCCTATAAAGGCATGCTGGTGGCGGCGAACGTAGCGGCTATCGCAATCAATATTGTCGGAGTGAAGCAGTGCTTTAAAGAAGGAACGCTGGTGGCGTGTCTTAACGAAAACGGCGAGGAAGTACGGAAGCCGATTGAGAACATAGCTGTGGGAACTCTGGTACTTGCGTATGACGAAGAAACGGGCGAAAAAACGTATAAACCGGTGGTGCGGTTGTCTCGGAACACAACAAAAGAGTGGTATCATATCTGCGTGAACGGGGAAGAAATCGTTTGTACGGGAGGACATCCATTCTACGTATTGAATGCGGAAGAAGATAGAAAGATTGTTCGCTATCAAGGAGTAAAATCCGACAAAAACGGCAGATGGATTGAAGCGAAAGAGCTGAAAACATCAGATAAACTCTTGCTTTCGGACGGGACTTGTGCTATAATAAACTCGGTTGCAGTTGAAACGCTTGAAAACCCTGAAACGACTTATAACTTTGAAGTTGAAGATTTCCATACTTATTTTGTTTCTGAATCTAATGTTTTGGTGCATAATAGGTGCGTTGCAAAAGATGGCGATTATCAGGCCGTTGTAAATGAGTTTAACGAAAAAGAGGCTCCGCATGCTCATATTTTAAAAAATAGACAAAGAGTTGCGGTTGTTGATTCTAATGGTAATATAATCAAAGGAGCCAAGCAACGCGGAGTCGTACAATTTGTATCAAAACATAAAGATGAGATTGTTAGTGGAATAAAAAAATTCTATCCGAGGAGGTAATATTATGCAGAGTCTTGAAGAATTCGTGGTGCATCTTCTTGAAAATAAGAGCGATTGTGAAGAATATTGCAAGAATATTGAAGATGGTAGTGGCTTTTTGATGGCTAATTATGGCGGAAGATTAAATGAAAAAACCCTAATTCAACTCATACAAAAAAGTAAGGCAGAATTATGCTATCAATGCTTCTTGTCAGACTTGGTCATTTGCCTTAAAGAAGAAGATGTTACCCCAATAATTTTTGATAAGTTACTATCGTTTCGAGGAGTATATCGAAAATCAATTTTGATTGGACTTGCTCATTGTGATTTGTCGATTTATCAATTAAACGAACTAACTAAATTAAAGATTGACATCGAATCTTTGTTGAAATTAATTTTGCGTTTTCTGCAGAGTAGTTCGTTTTCAGTGTATGATTTAGAAATGCTATTAAAAACATACGCAGGCTATTTCCCTGATTTTTCAACTTCACTAACTTGGATGGTTGATCATTACTGTGACAAAAATAGTATTTCTAAATTGAAATTTTTAGTTTTACAGAAGTATCTTGTAAACCAATAGAAGGAGATTTCTCTTTCGCGATTGGCTTCGAAGTTTTGACAAAAAATTTAAAATGCGAATGAGTTCGGTTTTGTGCCGGGCTCATTTTTTATTGGATAAGATAATTGCTCGAAAAAGTAAAACACTTATTGCACAGTCACAGTACGAGTACGACAGTTTCGGTAAAACGACGGTAAAAGATTCGAGCGGAAACGTAAATACCAATGTCGGGTTTATCGGGAATATCAACCCGTTCCGCTGGAAAAGTTTCTATTACGACGTAGAAACAGGGTTTTACTATGCAAACGGAAGATATTACGAGGTAGAGCGAGGCGGATATATCGACGCCATCGAAGCGGATATCGTGGAAGGGAATGCATATAATGTTTTAGGCTTAGACCGTAACGGAATTATGCTGCTGACGCTCATCATGCTTGCTCCGTACAGCGAAACGATAGCAACGGCATTGCAATTATACGCAGACCCGACGTATGACCCGAACGCAGGCGTAGAGGCAGAAGAAGCGCCAAAGAGCTGGTGGAAGAAACACTGGTGGGAAGTGCTGGTATCTGCGGTGAATATAGTAGTGGGTGTAGTGAAACTGGCAACAGGAAACGTAACCGGAATACTGAATATCATCTCCGGGGTATGTACACTGGTAGGAGCGATATTCAGCGAACAGTTAGGCGGAGCAATGGGCACGGCAACGCTGGGCGCGCAAACGATAGCGGCAGGTGCGCAGTCGTTATCGTGTAATCCGGTGTACGGAATCATAGCGATGGCGGTAGGAGCGGCGTGTGTAGCGTTTGCGACGGCGGAAGCACAGGAAGCGCTCGGATACGGAAACTGGTTGAAAGAGACGGTAGGGCTGAGCGACGAAGCGTATAAAGGCATGCTGGTGGCGGCGAACGTAGCGGCGATAGCGATTAATATCGTCGGCGTAAAGCAATGCTTTAAAGAAGGAACGCTTGTAGCGTGCCTTAACGAAAACGGCGAGGAAGTACGGAAGCCGATTGAGAACATAGCCGTAGGAACGCTGGTACTTGCGTATAACGAAGAGACGGGCGAAAAAACGTATAAACCGGTAGTAAAACTTTTCAGAAACGAAACCAAGCGGTGGTGTACGGTTACCGTTGAAGTGGACGGACAAAAAGAGCAAATTGTATCCACGCCCGGACATAAGTATTATTTGCCGAATAATACCGAAAGAAGAGAAATCGGCATGAAACAAGAGCACGAGAGTTATATTACGCTGTCGGAAAAATGGGTATCTGCATGCAAATTGAAATCAGGCGATAAAGTGTTGCTTTCTGACGGGAAATATGGTATAATAGTATCGGTAAAGATTGAAGAGCTTGAAACCCCTGAAACAACTTACAACTTTGAAGTTGAAGATTTCCATACTTATTTCGTTGGCGAAAATCCTGTTTGCGTTCATAATAAAAATTGCAACATTCAAACTGGAGATGCAAAGGATTATAGCATTCATGAAAGTAAAAGGGCTGCTTATCGAGCCGCAAAGCGAGATGCTGGGGTTTTAAGTCAACAACCCTTTAAGCCCAATGGACAAGCTGTGGCGCGTGCAGTTGATCGTAATGGTCATGTTTTAAGGCAGGGAGCAACTTATAATTTTAAAGGCGGAAAACAAATACTTTTACATTCTGGAGGACATCCTGAATATGGAATGACTCGTCATTTTAATTATAATGGTTGGCACTATTTTTATTAAAGGAAAATGCTTTATGGGAAAAAACTACGAAAAAGAAGTTACACAAATTATTGATGCAGTAAAAAACGTTGCTTGTGTTAATTGTTCTATAGGTGCTTTAAATAGGCTTCAGTTTTCTTGGATAATTAATAATTTAGAACAATTTAAAAAAGAATCGATAATAAATTATTATGAAATTATTGCGTCTGTTGTGAAATTTTTTCAGGGCAAAGCATATTATATTATTTATGAAGAAAAAGATGTAAAGTTTACTTTAACGGAAAAACATTTAGGCGTATGGAAAAACTTTAATAAAATGCAAAAGCAAATGCCACCAACATATTACTTGAGCGACAATAGAAGGTATTCATATGTAAGTATTGAAAATCTTGAGGACAAAGATCTGTCTGTTCTGTGTAATGGAATACTTGTATTTTTAAGCAATGAAATAGAAATTAGTCGTTGCATGGAAAACATGTTGAAAGAAAATGATGTTTTTAATTGCTTTTACAATAAAGGATATTTAATAGCGGCAATAAGAGATCTATGGTCTGATGGTAATGCATTAACTTTTTATTCTCAAGATACAGAATTATTGAACAAAATCTTTGATATCGCAAAAGAACATGGCTTTATTATGAGCAATTAGCATACGACTAAATACCACACAAACGTCGCGTGAGAGTTTTTACTTTCATGCGACGTTTGTTTTGTAAAAAACAATAGCTGAGCGAGTGGATAAAAGGCTTGTAGCTATGGACAAATTGAAATCAGGCGATAAAGTGTTGCTTTCTGATGGTGAATAACACTCGGATACGGAAACTGGTTAAAAGAGACAGTAGGGCTGAGCGACGAAGCGTATAAAGGCGTGATGATTGCTGTAAACGTAGCGGCTATCGCAATCAATATCGTCGGCGTAAAGCAATGCTTTAAAGAAGGAACGCTTGTCGCTTGTCTTAACGAAAACGGCGAGGAAGTGCGAAAGCCGATTAAGAACATAGCTTTAGGAACGCTGGTGCTTGCCTACGATGAAGAGACAGGCGAACGGGCTTACAAAAAGGTTGTCAGGCTGTTCAGAAACGAAACCAAACGGTGGTGTACGGTTACCGTTGAAGTGGACGGACAAAAGAGCAAATTGTGTCTACGCCCGGGCATAAGTACTATTTGCCGAATAATACCGGAAACAGAGAAATCGGCTTGCAACAAGAACACGATAGTTATATCACGCTTTCTGAAAAATGGGTATCTGCATGCAAATTGAAATCAGGCGATAAAGTGTTGCTTTCTGACGGGAAATATGGTATAATAATATCGGTAAGAGTTGAAGAGCTTGAAATTCCTGAAACAACTTACAACTTCGAAGTTGAAGATTTCCATACTTATTTCGTTGGCGAAAATCCTGTTTGCGTTCATAATTCCGGGTGTGGTGGCGATTTTAAAAAATATTCGGTAGAAGAAATTGCTAAAAGAGGTGATATAACTACAGAACAATTTCATCGGGAGGTTAAGCCAAAGATTTTAAAAATATCTCCCAAAGGTTTAGGAAAAAATCCAGATATTTTACTTAATAAGGAAAATATAGTCGGGTTAAGTTCTAGAATTAAAAAAGAGAGTTATAATACTGGTAAACGTTTAATAGAATTTATAGGACGGTGATAGAAATGAATTGGATAGATTTTAATATTATTTGTGTTGGAGAGAAAATTCCTAAAATATTAAAAAATGACGTTTATTCCACGGAAGTAATGAATCGTAATTACAACAAATCGCAAAAATGTTATGTTGATGAATGGGAACTTTTGAATCGAATTCAAGGCATATGGTATGAGTTTTGGAGTAAAAGTGAAAGATATGACTTTTTAATTAATTCAGAGTGGGAAAGTCCCGAATTGGTCGATGATAACGAATTGTCTTTGGATCATGGATATAGATTATATCTTAATTTGGATGGCGGTAATATAATTGAAGAGCTGATTAGATTTTATGTTAAACAGTCTCCGATTAAACAGGTAATTGTTTTGTTCCGTCATCAAGGATATGAAAAAGAACGATTTTATAATAAATTATCAGTCGAAGAATTTTTGTCTATGTTTGTCAAACGGAAAATATATGGAAACATCGCCTATATTGTTGGTGAATAAATTCGATGATGAAACAATAATCTGTTTTTATGATGCTTCTTAAAGAAGATTGTGAGTATGCATGTCGAGGAGGATTAAAAGTCCGTATTTAATGAACTGATGCAAGTTGTAATGGAGTGCAGCTTGCATCAGTTTTTTTGATATAAAGAAAAACCACGCGATAGTCGCGTGGTATGACGAAGAAACAGGTGAAAAAGCGTATAAACCGGTTGTGCGGTTGTCTCGGAACACAACAAAAGAGTGGTACCATATCCGTGTGAACGGAGAAGAAATGGTTTGTATGGGAGGACATCCATTCTACGTATTGAATATTGCATAAATGTCGGTTAACCAAATATGTTGAAAGTTTACACCCTGAAAAATTACACCCTGTTTACACCCGCAAGAGAATTTACACCCTACAAGATATAAAAGATAGAACAATTATGCAAGAAGTAACATGAAAATATGCAAGAAATCAAAGAAAAAGCGTAAAAATATACATAGGGTGTAAGATTTAACGCCCTCCGACGCTCCCGGTCCGGGTTCGAGCCCCGGCGGACACACCAAAAAAAGACTTGCCGCACGGCAAGTCTTTTTTCAGGTTTGCCGCCGCTTTTGGGAAGAGAAAACGGCGGGTTCGGAAAATTGAATAGACCTTGAAATATGAACTTTAATTGTTCGGTTTCAAGGTCTTTTTATATGTATTAAGACAGATATTTCCTGATAAAATATCATATTCAGGTACACATTTCAAAATGGACACTTTTTTAGGGACAATCAGAAAATCCTTTTGAGAACAAACTAACCCATTCGTTTTCGAACCGTTACTGTTCAGTTCGCGGCTTGGAGTTTTCCTTATATTTATTGAAATAAAACAAAATCACAAATTTGTCAATAATCTAATGCGAAAAAATCGCCAAAAAACCCTTAAACGCACGTATTGCAATATAAAAAGCAATAAATCTGCAACTTTTTGCAACATGAATATATTGACTTACATAGCAAGGTTTGTTACAATTTAAAGCGTAAAAGGGAAAAGGCGGCTAACTATGTCAATTCAGGTAAAAAACAAACATTTCCTGCTCGAAACCGAAAATACCACGCTTATATTAAGGGAATATTGCGGTTTTTTGGAACAGGTATATTACGGCGCCAAAATTCCCGATTATAACTTGGATTATTTAAGGAACGACCAGATTTTCGGGTTTTGTTCTTACGATAAAAACATCGGTTTAAGATACATTTACGCGGGCGCGAAATACGAATATTCGGGCGACAACACGGGCGACGGGCGCTTGCCTGCGCTTAACGTTATCGACGAAAACGGATTTATAGGGTGCAGGCTTAAATATAAAGGATTTGAACTTGTAAATTCGCTTCCGCAGGATTATGATATGCCTGCAGTACGCGGGCTTGAAAAGGGCATAAAAATAACCCTTTTCGACGAAGAAAAAGGCATTTCTGCCGACCTTTATTATTTTATAGCCGAAGATTGCGACGTTATTTGCAGATTCGCGCGCATAAACAACGACGGCGAGAGCAAAATTTCGCTGGTTAAAGCGGCAAGTTTGCAACTCGATTTCGAAAATCCCGATTTCGAAGCGATAACTTATTCGGGTTGTTGCGGTTCGGAACTTCGCGTAGAAAGGCAAAATATTTTTAAAGGCAAATACGAAATAAGTTCGTGCGCGGGGCTTACGGGGCACGCTTCGAATCCGTTTTTTGCGCTTTGTTCGCGCGGGGCAACCGAAAACTACGGCGAATGTTACGCGTTCAATTTAATATACAGCGGAAATTTTAAAAACGTAATCGAGTGCGACGAACGCAACTTTTTACGCGTTTTATGCGGAATAAACGATAAAAACTTTAACTGGACGCTTGAAAAAGGCGAAAGTTTTTACACTCCGCAGGCGGTAATGACTTTCGGCGAGCAGGGGTTTGGCGGAATATCCCGCAATTTTCACAAACTTATACGCGAGCGGATTTTACCGCCGCAATTCAATAAACCCGCGCCGATCGTGGCGAACACCTGGGAAAGTTTCGGTTTTAACATAACGCAGGAAAAGTTTGTTAAATTTGCCGAAAAAGCGGCGCTTGCGGGCGCGGACACGGTAGTTTTAGACGACGGCTGGTTTCGAAGCGACGACAAAAGCGGGCTTGGCGACTGGGTTTTGTGCAAAGAAAAATTTGCGGGCGGCATCGAAGCCTGCGTTAACAAACTCAACGAATTAAACCTTAATTTCGGGATTTGGTTCGAGCCGGAAATGATAAGCGAAAACAGCGCGCTTTATAAAACTCATCCCGATTGGGTTTTAAACAACGGCAACGAAGGCAGTTTAAGCCGCAATCAATACGTTTTAGACCTTACAAACCCGGCGGTCGTCGATTATATAACCGACCTTGTGACAGGCTTTTTATCGCATTATCCCGTAACTTATTTAAAATGGGACGCGAACAGATATATCTCGGAAGCGGGCAGCAAATACACGAAAAACCAAGGCGAAGTGTGGCACAGATACGTTTTGGGGCTTTACGAGGTTTTTGAAAGAATAACCAAAAAGTTTCCGAACGTGTGGATAGAAGGCTGCGCGGGCGGCGGCGGAAGATTCGATTTGGGAATGCTTTATTATCAGCCGCTTATATGGATTTCGGATAACACCGACCCTTACGGCAGGGCAGCCATTCATTACGGCGCGAGCCTTGCCTATCCGATGAGGGTTATGAGTTATCATATCTCGAAAGACGAAGGGTATACGGGCAAGCGTTCGGACGCGGAATTCAGGTTTTTGGTTTCGCGGTTCGGCGGAATAGGGTATGAGTTCGATTTAACCGTTTTATCAGACGAGCAAATAAGCGAATATCGCGCGCTTTTAAGCGAGCGCAAAAAGGCCGCAACTTATATAAACGACGGCGATTTATACAGACTTGAAACCGACAACGAACATTATTACGCATGCCTGAACGTTATGCCGGATAAAAAATCGGCGTTGCTTACGTTTATTCAGACTTGCTCGAAGCCGCGCGTAGAAAGCATAAACGTCAGCGTTAAGGGGCTTAACCCAGATACTCTTTACGAAATAGAAGGGTGCGGGTTGAAACTGCACGGAAAAACGCTTGAAAAAGCGGGGATAAAGATAGGCGATTTGCTGTGCCCGCATTGGAAAAGCGACCGAAGCGGCGGAATTTATCTGAAAAAAGGCAAATCGGGCAGCGGCGTATCTCTCGTTATAAAAGCCGCCGACTAAGCAGAAAAGGAATAAAAAGCGATAGATTCGGCTGAATAAATATAAGTACAACTATAAGTGCGACGGCATCTTAAAAAGGAACGCGAATGGAAGGTTTTGACGAACGCAGGTTTCAATATCGTTTTTTCAACAAATACGAGCGCGACGACTTCAAACTTACGCAATACGGCTATCACAGGTGGAGCAAAGAAACCGCTCACGCGCCTACGATCAAAGACAGTTACGTTTTGCACATAGTGCTCGAAGGTAAGGGGTTTGTGCGCGTAAAAAACAAGCAATATCAGGTTTTGCCGGGCAACGCGTTTTTAATTCGCCCCGGCGAACTTATCGATTATTATTCGGATAAAAACAACATATGGTCGTATATTTGGCTTGGCGTCGAAGGTAATTCTGCCGAAGAATTTTTCTTTCGCTGCGGGTTCGACGAATTCAACTACGTTCTGCCGCTTACGGGGGTAGACGAATTGCGCGCGATAATAGCCGACATGCTTTCGCGCCCCGAAACCAACGCGCCCGACTTATACACGGTTGCCAAAACTTACGAATTTTTATCTTGTTTCGCTTCGAAAATATCCACTTTCAAGCGTAAAAGCGAAGCGAAATACAGCGACAACTTAAACAAAGTGGTCGAATATATTCACCGCAACTATTACCGCGACCTTTCGATAACCGAAATATGCGAGAAGTTCGGTTTCGAGCGAAGCACTTTGTATAGAATGTTCAAAAGGGAATTCGGCGTTTCTACGCAAGAATATATATTGATTTATCGGCTTGAAGTTGCAGATAACTGCATAACGCATACTTCTATGTCGTTCAAAACGATCGCGATTGATTGCGGTTTTAACAATTATGCGCATTTTAGCGGAAGTTTTAAGCGTTATAAGGGTGTTTCGCCCAAAGAATACCGCGAACAGACCGAAAAGCAAAAACTTTTGCAAATAAATAAAAATCAATAGGAGGATTTAATGATGAAAAAGACAAAACTTGCGGCATTAGCGTTATGCTTTGCCCTACTCGTATGCGCGCTTACGGGCGTTGCATGCGGCACGCAGCCCGATACCGGCGGCAAAACGGAATGGTCGTTCGGCGCCGATCTTCCCGTAGCGTGCGAAGAAAACGACAAAGTAAGCATTGTTTTAAACGTCGAAGGGACTGACGATTATGAAGTCGTTTACGAAGTCGTTTTCGGCACTACCCAAGTTGAAGTAAGCGAAGGCGGCGAATTTACGCCCGCAGCCGCAGGAACTTACACCGTTAAGGTTAAAGTAACCGCAAAAGGCGAAACCAAAGAAAAAACTTATACCTTAACCGTTACAAAAGACGCGACCGACCCCGTTATAACAACGAAAATCGCGGATAAAACGGTTGAAAAAGGCGAATATAACTTTGCGGGCGACCTTGCGGAAATAGTTGCTGCCGATAACAAAACGCAAGCCGAAAATCTTGTTAAATCGATAGTTTCGGTAACGCTCGACGGCACGGCGTTAGAGATGACCGAAAATGCTTGCACCTTCGAACGCGCGGGCGAATATAACGTCAGTTATCAAGTTACCGACGAAGAAGGAAACTCTGCAAACGCTTCGTATAAGATAACCGTAAAAGGTCTGTATCTTAACGAAAAAGCGTTCGTATCCAAAGTTTTCCAACTTGCCGAATACGAAATTGCCGAAGCCAAAGTTTACGGAATCGAAAACGCGGCGGTAAAAGTTACCTTAGCGCAAGGCGATGAAATCAACGAAGTTGCCATGGGCGCCAAGGTAAAATTCTTAAATGTTTCCGACGCAGTTCTTAAATACGTTTTGTCGGTAGGCGAAGAAGAAAAAGAAATTATTGAAAAAACCGTTAAAATAACCGCGCTCGACCTTATGATTTCGGCAGCCGATTTCTCTGCGACCGAAGGCGATGAAATCACCATTCCTTCCGCTTCGTTATCGCACGAAACCGCGGGCGTAACCGTAAGCGTAAAAATTTCGGGGCAATATCAAGAAGAACAAGCGGTTGCGCAAGGCGATAAAATAATCGCGGCAAGCGGCGTTACCGATATTACTTATACCGCCGAAAACGAAGATAAATCTTTCAGTTTAACCCGCGTAATAAGCGTTGTTGCAATCGGCAAAGACGAGATCGTTTCGTTCGAACAAGTTAATGGCGACAACCCCGACTTCAACGTTCCCCCTTTTGGAATGAAACTCGGCAACGAAGAACTTAATTCCGATCCCGCATACGTTCATTCGGGCAAATATTCGGCAAAACTTATATTCGGACCGAAAAGACCTAACGCCAATACTTTCGGCGCAGGGTTCTGTTATTGGGATAATCAGATAAGAAATGCAAACGTAGAAGGTGCCAACGGCATTTCGATGTGGATTTATTGTGCCAAAAAAGAAGCTTATATTGTTGCCGCAATAGCAACCGGAGCAACCGGCAAGGGGTATTCCGGCGCAAGAATTTCGCATGTAATTAAACTTGGAAAAGGTTGGAACGAAGTTAATATCAACTTCGATTATCAGGTTTACGATGCCGGCGAAAAAACCGTAGCCGACGGAACGGTATTAGGCGCGCTCGATATTAAAAACGGCATAAGCGAATTATGTTTCTACAGAGTTAAAAAAGGCGCCTATACTAATTGGGACAGCGTAAACGGCGGTAACTATACCGACTATATTTACGACAATGATCTTTCTGTTTACGTTGACGAAGTAAGGATAAGAAAATTCGAAATTCCCGACGGAGTATACTTTACTTTCGATAAAAAACCCGAAGCAACCGGAACCGTTGGCGGCACCGCCGTTGCAACTGCTCCGCGTATGCTCGTAGAAGAGGGAGTAACCTTAACCGTTGCCGTAACCGCTCCTAACGGCGAACAGACTACCGTTAACGCAGGCGACAGTTTCGATTTAACTCTCGGCGGCTATTACACCTTGACCTATAAAGCCGAAAAAGAGGGCAAACCTACGCAAGAGGTTAGTTTCCAGATTCTTGTAACCGATCCCGCCGAATTCCTTTCGTTTGAAACCATAAACGGCGCCACGCCCGATATAGCAAAAGGCGTATACGGCAACGTAACCGCCAACACCGATTCTCGATACGTAAAAGTAGGAAAGCAATCGGCAAAACTCGAAACCGTTTTAAACGAATGGGGCAACTGCACCGCAGGTTTTGCCTGGGACGGGGGAGCGCTTCAGATGCCCACCGTCGAAAACGCAAACGCACTTACTTTCTGGATGTATTCCGAAAAAGAACTTCATCTCTACGCTACCGTTACCACCGGTGTTTCGGCTAATAACACGTGGGTATGCAAAACTTCTAAACCCATAGCGTTAAGCGTTGGTTGGAACTTCGTGACTCTCGACGTGCGTTATTCTTTCGACGCACTCGGATTGGATTTTAATAACGGACTTCAGGAATTATACTTCAGAACGGGTGACGCAAACGCTGTGGGTAAAACTCCCGCAACTTTGTATATCGACAGCGTTTACTTTGCAAACCTTGAAATACCCGACGGGCTTTACTTCGTATTCGACAGCAAACCCGAAGCAACCGGAACCGTTGGCGGCACCGCCGTTGCAACCGCTCCGCGTATGCTCGTAGAAGAGGGAGTAACCTTAACCGTTGCCGTAACCGCTCCTAACGGCGAACAGACTATCGTTAATGCAGGCGACAGTTTTAATTTAACTCTCGGCGGCTATTACACCTTGACCTATAAAGCCGAAAAAGAGGGCAAACCTTCGCAAGAAGAAAGTTTCCGGATTCTTGCTACCGTTCCGGGCGAATTCATGTCGTTCGAAGATGTTAACGGCTCGGTTCCCGAAATAGCAAACGGCGTTTACGGCACCGTAATCGCAAACACCGATGCGGTATATGTAAAATCGGGCAGCCAATCGGCAAAACTCGTTTTCGGCATCAACAATACGCCTGCGGGAACGCATCAGGCAGGATTCGTCGATTGGTCGGCAAAATATAAGCCCGACATCGAAGGTGCCAACGGTATCGCTTTCTGGGTACATTCGGATATAAACGCATATCTCTACGCAAATATTTCTACCGGTTCGGGATCTGCCTACTCGGGTGCGAAAACGTCGAAAGCCATCGAACTTAAAACAGGCTGGAATTATGTAGAAATAAACATAAATTCGGATATGGCTTCGAGCGGCGTAAAAATCGCTGACGGTATAGCCGAATTGTTCTTCCGTTTGGGTAGCGACGCAAACGGCGCCGATATGAGCGGAAATATTACCGCAACATTATATATCGACAGCGTGTGCTTTTCTGTGCTTCCCGAAAGAGTTATCGAAAACCTCGCAATCGATTACATGAACATCAATCTTCCCGAAGATCAGACTGTTTTAGGCGATCGTGAATTCGGTATGGTGACACGTTGCACCGACGAAGAATATACCAAAAACGGCAAGCCGAGTTTAAAACTTGAAATGTTTGCCGATGAAGCACCCCTTAAAACCATGCGTGCTTGCTATTCCGGTTGGGGTAAAGGCATATTGCTTACCGCAGGCGAAAACGCCGTTAAATTCGACGTTTACGCTTCGCGCGCCGCGTTTGTTTCGTTCGAATTCGGAACGGGCGGAAACGCCGGCAGCGGCGCATACAGCGGTGCCAAGTTCGCAAAAGTAATCGAACTTAAACAGGGCTGGAACACCGTAACCCTTACGTTCGGCGACAATGCCGACGTTCAGGGCGCAACTCTTGCCGACGGTATAGTTCACTTCGGTGCAACTACAGTTAACTCGATTTCTGCATTGCCCGATAACGGCTGTTTCCCTGATGTAGCAAGCGAAGAGCTTACCCTTTATGTAGCCACTATGTATGCGATAGTCGCATAAAGGCATAAAAACAACCGATCATAAACAAAACAAAATAACATTTTACGGTTCGGGCGGATTATTCCGCCCGGGCTATAAAACGGAGATTAAAAAATGTTTAAAAATTTAAAGGAACGACTTAAATCGGTAAAGAAAACGGTAGCCGCCGTATCGGTTTGCGCATTGCTTTTTACGGGCGCGTGCGGAACCGCCGGCGGACAAAATTCCGATGTGAACGCTACTTTATGGAGCGCGCCTTCTACCGTAAAATATATGCTCGACGATTCGCCGGTTTCAGATTACGGCGAAAACATGAACGTTTCGCTTGCGGCTAACGAAAAAGAAAGCGCGCAACTTACCGTAACACCCAAAACCAACGTTAAAAATTACGAAATTTCGATAAGCGATTTAACGGGCGACAACGGGCATACCATTTCGAAAGAGAACGTTTCGGTATTCGTTGAAAAATATATTAACGTTTCAACCGTAACCACCGTGTTCCGCGCGGGGTATTATCCCGACGCGCTCGTTCCTTACGATAGCGTTAAGCAGGCAAAAGAAGACAGAATTAAAGCGGGGCAGAACCAAACGTTTTTATTCACGGTTTATGCACCCGAAAACACGCCTGCAGGCAATTATTCGGCAGACGTAACGATTAAACTCAACGGGCAAACGAGAACCTGCAAACTTAACGTTACGGTTTACGATTTCGCAATTCCTACCGAAAGCCATTCGCGCACGTCATTCTTTTTGTGGTATGACCAATTTATGTATCAATGCGATAACGTTACCGACGAACTCATCGATAATTATATCGATTTTATGCTCGATTATCGCGTAAACACTTCGATAGGCAGAATAGGACAATATAACACCAAAGAACTTATCGAAAAACACATTAACTTTGCAAAAGACGAACGGGTAAACACCATCGATTTGCCATTCGTTTATATAACCGAACAGGTAAACGGCAAAAACTTTACTTCGTTCGATTACGACGGGCTTAAATACTTTTTGACCGAAGTTATCCGCGCAAGTTCGGATGAAAACAACTACGTTAAAAAATTCAAACTTTCGTTCAACGCACTTGACGAACCCAACACGGGCAAATATGAAAACGTGCGCTTTGTTCACCAAAAGTTTTTGCGTTTAAAACAAGAACTCGCCGCCGATACCGTGCTTTTCCCCGAAGGCGCGAAAGAAAAAGTAAAGTCGGCTCTTTTACAAATTCCCAACGCCTGCACGACCAACTATAAAGAAACGCTCGACCGCCACGTTGCCGGCGACGATTACGGCGTCGATTCGTGGTGCGGCGTTTACGACTGGTATGACAGCGAAGCCAACCGCTATCGCTTGGAGCAAGCCACCGAACAGGGCGACGGTTCGTGGTGGTATGGTTGCATACAGCCCACAAATCCCTATCCCGCATATCACATCGACGACAACCTTTTAAGCGCGCGCGCTTTGAACTGGATGATGATGGATTACGGTATTCAGGGCAACCACTATTGGGCGGTTAACATCTGGTCGGTTTACGGCGGTTCGTATACCTACCGCGACGTATGGACCGATGCGCTTGCTTTCCCGGGTGCCGTCGGCGACGGATATATCATTTACCCGGGTTCGCGCTACGGGCTTGATACCGCAATCGCGTCTATTCGTTTAGAAGCCATACGCGACGGGCTCGAAGATTACGAATATTTATACAAACTTAAAAATTTAAACGAAGATCTCGCCGATAAATACGACGTTTTCGATTATGACTTTAACGAAAACATGTCGAAGTTATACGACCTTATTTATCAGGGCACCATTATTCACAACGACATCGACGCGTTCGCCGTAGCGCGCGAAACTGTTGCCGAACTTATCTCGCTCGCGCAAAAGGGCGTTTTGGTAACTTTCGACCGCTCGTCGCTTAACGGCAAAATAACCGCCAACGTTTACGGCGGCGACAACGTTTCCGAAGTTAAAGTAAACAACGTTTCGGCTACCGCGGCAAAAAGCGGCGAAGGCAATTTATTTACGGCTTCGTTCTTCCCCGCAGGGTATGCGAACGTCTCGCTTAAATGCGGAAACGAAAATATAACCAAAAAGATTTTCGTCGGCGGATTAAGCGTTCTCGTTAACTCGTTCGAATCCGAAAGCGTTATAGGCGGCATCGTCTGCTCCGACGAAAGCGAATACGACGATATAGCGGACACTTCGGTTTCGATCTCGCAGGAATTTGCAAAAAACAATTCGGCACTTAAAATTTCATGCGTTAAAGGCACGTCGAAGTCTTATAAAAACTCGGTTACCTTATCCGCCGAAAACGGGGTTATCTCGGATTCGGAAAGATTTGCGTTTATCGATTTCGAAGTGTATAACCCGCAGGATAAAGCGATTGAAGTTTTCGTAACGTTAAAATCGAAAAACAAGGCGGTAACGCTCGTTTCGGCTGTTGCCCGCCCCGGGCAATGGAGCAAAATTTCGCTTCAATTCGTAAATTTGGGCGACTTCGATTTAAGCGACCTGCAGAGCGTAACGTTCGCGTTTTCGCCACTTAACACGCTTGAAAACTTCGATATTTATTTAGATAACGTTAAAATGACCGCGAGAGGTGAATTATGAAAAAATTATTAGCCTTAATTACGGCTTTAATATGTTCGTTCGGCGCGCTTGCGGCTGCCGGTTGCAACGCGGGCGGCGGCTCCGACGATAATTTCGTGGGGCTTTACGACGAAGTTGTTAAAGAAGAAGTAACTTTCACTTACACCAACGACAACATGCTCTACGACTTCGAAGAAAAAGAAGCGTGTTATATGAATATGTCGTTCGATTGCATTTTCGGAAGCGCTTCGCTTAACACCGACAAAAAATACCTTACCTGCGGAAACGGCAGTTTAAAATTAGACGTTTACGGCAGAACGGACGGAAGCTGGTCGATCGCTTATTTCGATATTCCGTCGAAATATTCCGACTTTACTACCGTCGATTCTATTTTGGTCGACGTTATGTACGTTACCGAAGATTCGCATGAACAAATAGTTTCGCTCGGCGTTTGGTCGAGTAACGGCAACCGTTGCGAAACCGAAGGCAGAGTAAGGGCGAAAAGCGGCAAATGGTTTACTTTAAAAATAGCCATGCACGACGTTATGTATGCCTGCACCATAGGCGGCGCGTGGAAATACGGCATTAAGTGGCGCGACGATTATATGAAAAACATGACAAGGCTTTATATCTCGCTTCCGCCTTTTACGCAGGGGCAAAAACCCGTTACGCTGTATGTAGACAACGTTCGCTTAACTTATCTTAACAACGATTGATTTAATCGATTTTAATAATTTCCGCTAATCTTTTCACTTTAACAGGGAGAAAAATAAAATGAAAATCAAAAAAATATTAACCGGCGTGCTTGCCGCGGTTCTCGCTGCTTCGGCGGCCGCTTGCGGCGACGGCGGCAACACCACGACCGAAGACCGCAATCACATCGAAATGTACGTTATGGACGCGGGCTATCGCACCGAAGTTTTCGATGAACTCGCAAAAGCCTTTCAAGTTCATTTTCCCGACGTAACAATAAAAATTTATCCGTCGACGGGCGTCGATTCGAAACTTACGAGCGAACTCGGCAAAAAGAACGGCGTGGGCGATATTTGGTTCGCGGGCGAACAGAATATCATTCGTCTCGTCGAAAAAAATAAGATTTGCCCCATTATGGATTTAACCGATCTTATGGGCATGACCGCGCTCGGCGAAGATAAAACGTTAGAAGAAAAGTTGAACCCGCGCTATAAGTATTACGATACTTATAAGGATAAATATTATTCGATAAGTTGGGTTTACGGCGCGTGCGGCATTATGTATAACGCCAACTATCTGTCCGAAGAAAACGAACCCAAAACCACCAAACAGTTTATAAAACTCGTGCAGGATATTGCGGGCGGCAAAATCGAAGGGATTCCTTCTACGGTTAAACCCTTAATCTGGTCCGGCGCAAACGCCGCGGGCTATATGTCGTATGCCATGGAAACCTGGAAAGCGCAGTATATGGGCGTCGATAAATACGACGCGATGATTAACTTCTGCGAAAACGGTAACTACACTTACGAATATTTAAACGACGACGCTGTTTTATACGCTTATAACACCGTTAAACAGATAGCCGATCCGTCTTACAGCGTAAAAGGTTCCGAAGGCTTCCAGCACACCCCCGCACAGCAAGATTTCTTGCGCGGCGCGGCTGTGTTTATGCCCAACGGCGACTGGATCGAAACCGAAATGCGCTCGTCTGCCGCTGACAGCGGCATAACCCAGAACGTTAAGTTCCTGCCCACTCCCATCGTAAGCGAACTCGGCGTTAAACTTCGCCTTGCCGGCTCTGCCGCTACCGCAGAAGAACACGAAAACTTGCTTGCTGCTTTGGTTACCGCTATCGACGACGGTAAAACCGACGCCGAAATCAAAGCGACCTATGCAAACCTTTCCGACGCGCAGATTAAAGCGGTAAGAGAAGCCCGTTCGGTAGTTTACACGCTCGGCGCTTCGCACCGTATTTACATTCCTACCTATTCGAAAGCAAAAACCGCCTGCTATAACTTCGTTCGTTTTATGGCAAGCGACGAAGGTATTAAAATCTTCCGTAAATACGCCGGTTCGCATTCGCCGTTCGAATATACCGTTCAACCCGAAAACGAAGAACTTACCGGTTTTCAGAAAAGTCAGGATAAGGTTTTGAAAAATTGCAGCCTTATTTACGCTACCATCACCAAATCGCCCATTCGCGCGTATAACACCATAAATTCCGATACCAACGCGTTTTCCGAATTCTATGCAAACTCCTCGATAACGGCAGAACAACTTCGCGCCGATCACTACGACTCGGTTGCAAGCAAATGGAATTCGATGAAACTTATTGCCGGCGTATCCTGATTTTTTAGTATCATTCAACCGCCTGTAACCGCCGGGCGGGCAGAAAAACCCGTTCGGCTAACCAAGCAAAAACTCAAATTTAAATTTTATCAGGGACAAAAATGGCTTATAAAACAAATAAACCGTCGAAAGCTAAATGGTCGGGAATTATTTTCGCGGCGACCTTTCTCGCTTTCCCCATTTTACAATTTATAGTTTTTTATCTGGGCGTAAACGTTAAATCGTGGATTTCGGCTTTTCAGCCCGAGTTTGGCGAAGAATTTTCGCTTATCAATTTCCGATTGTTCTTTATCGAACTGAAAGATCCGTTAAACGCAATGTCGTCAACGATAAAAAACACCTTTATCACGTTCGGCGTTTACGATTTTATTTCGCTCCCTTTGTGCGTGTTCTTTTCATACGTTTTATATAAAAAAGTGGCGGCAAGTTCGTTTTTCCGCGTGGTTTTCTATTTTCCGTCGTTACTCAGCATAGTTGCGCTCGCGCTCGTGTTCTATTTTATAGTAGACGTAAAAGGTCCCATAGCCCTTGAGTTTAACTCGATCGGGCTTAATTATCCGTCGCCTTTCGGGCGCGAAGGTTCGGCTTTTGCATGGATTATGGTTTTCTGCGTATGGTCGGGCTTCGGCTATTCGATAGTGCTTTTTTCGGGTTCTATCGCAAGGCTTCCCGTCGAGATTTTCGAAAGCGCGAAAATCGAAGGTTGCTCTATGGCGCGCGAATTTTTCACTATAGTGGTGCCGCTTCTCGCGCCCACAATTTCAACGCTGTTCATTTTAAACTTCGCCGCGGCTTTCGGTATGTGGGCGCCCGTTCAACTTTTAACGGCGGGCGGGTATAAATCGTCTACTATCGGCTATTTTATTTATTCGCAGGCAAAAGCGGGCAACTATAAATATCCGTCGGCAATCGGGCTTCTGGTTTCGGTTATCGTGGTACCCGTCGTTCTCGGGTTAAGGGCGATTTCTTCAAAATTCTTCGAGGAGGATACCTTTTAATGCAAAACGCAAACGTATTAAAACAAAAGCGTTCAAACAAAATAAAGCGCGGCAAGGGCGAAAGCGTGTTTATGTGGATTATGTTCGCGCTGTTTCTGTTTTACGCTCTGTCGGTAATTCTTCCGTTTTTGTGGACGATTATGAATTCGCTAAAAAGCAACGGCGAATTTTTCGAAAACTGGAACTCGTTTCCGTCAAGATTAAAATTCGAAAACTATGCCGACGCTTTCGAAAAAATTAATTATAACGACACGAACCTTATCGGGATGTTTTTCAACAGCTTTATTTTAACCGTTGAAAACACTTTGGCAGCGGTAATTTTCCCGCTTATGACGGCTTACGTCATCGCAAAATACCCTTATAAATTCTGTAAATTCCTTTACGGGCTTGCGCTTGTGGTACAGGTTTTGCCTACGATAGGCTCGCTTCCCGTCGAATATAAACTCGTTTACGACTTGGGCATTAACGACAACTTCTTTTTAATCTGGATTTTGTCGGCGGGTTCGTTCTCGTTCAACTTCCTTATTTTATACGCGGGGTTCCGCTCGGTAAGCTGGACCTATGCCGAATCGGCTATGATCGACGGGGCGGGGCATTACACCGTTTTCTTTAAAATAATGCTTCCGCAAGCAAAACCGTTTATAACGGCAATTGCAATTACCACCTTTATTTCGCAGTGGAACAACTATAACACGCCGTTTTTGTATCTCGACAGATACCCCACGATGGCGCTCGGACTTTACGACTTTCAGCAAAAACAACTTTACGGCACGCAGATGTCGCCGCTGTTCGCGGGCATTATCCTTTCGGTTCTGCCGGTTGCCGTGCTGTTTACGGCAATGCAAAAAACCATTATGGAAAACACCGTTGCCGGCGGCATTAAAGGCTGATTTTTGCGGCCGAAAACGCTTTACTAAAACCAAAAAACATGATAGAATGGAATTCGCCCTTAAACTTATAGTGTGGGGCGAATTTGTTTAAACGAAAAAATTAAAAGGTTAAACTATGATCGAAAAAATTAAATCTGCCGTGTGGGCGGAAGGGCAAAAAAATCAGATGAATCGCGCGTTTGCGTTCGTTTTGGACCTTGGCAAAAAACAAATGGGCGAAATCTGCTTGTCGGCGGCTTCGTGCTATAAAGTAATTGCCGACGGAAAACTTATGGGGTTCGGTCCCAACCGCACGGCTCACGGCTATGCGCGCGCCGCGGTTTATCCGTTTAACGCGCAATATATTACGGTAGAAGTGCAAAGCCATTTCGTGCCTAATTTCTGCTGGGTAAAACGCGAACCCTTTTTTGCCTGCGTTTTAAAAACCGAAAGCGGAAAAGAATATTTTGCCGAAGATTTTAATTGTTTTGCGCTTTCGGATCGCGTTCAGAAAGTCCGCCGCTATTCGTTTCAGCGCGGATTTTTCGAAACTTATATAAACGAAAAAGACAGAACCGCGCTTTATTTTTGCAAGCCGCAAAACGCTTTTCCGCGCGTTAAAACCGAAAAGGCCGAACTTCCGCACCTTTTACCGTCGGAAACGTTAAACCCCGCGCTCAGCGAAATTTTTGCAGAAAAAGTTATCGATTCGGGCTATTGCAAAACTTCGCCCGAAATCGCGGTTTACGTCGATCGCACCGAAACGCTTATAGGTACCGTTATCGAAGGCTTTAAACGAGGCGAATGGCAGGATTTTTCTACCGACGAAATAAGCCGCATAACATATCTTTCGGACGCAAAATCGGGCGATTACGCTTATGAAACGCTCGACTTTTCGCGCATCGTAACGGGCATAGTCGAAGTTGAAATAATAGCCGGTAACGCGGGCGAAGTATTTTTTGCGTTCGACGAAATTTTATCGGACGAAAAGTTAAAAACGATAAAGCCTTTCCGCGGCGGAACCGCGAACGTGTTTAAGTGGACGGTTAAAAAGGCGGGCGTTTACCACCTTTCGGCTTTCGAACCTTACGCTTTCAGATATGCAAACGTGATAACTTCTGCGGGCGTAAAGGCAAACGTAAAGGTGCGCGCCTACGAAAATCCCGAAGCGGGAAAGATGCTTTTTGAGTGCGACGACAAAAAAATCGAGCAGATTATGGAAGCGGCGCGGCATACGTTCGCCCACAACGCGGTAGACCTTTTAACCGATTGCCCTTCGCGCGAGCGGGCGGGCTGGCTTTCGGACAGTTTTTTCTCGTCGGTGGCAGAGCGTGTTTTTACGGGCGACAATAAAGTTGAACGCGCGTTTTTGCAAAACTATATTTTAGCCGACAAAAGCGGGCATCCAAAGGGAATGATTCCGCGTTGCTATCCCGCCGATTATTACGAAGAAGACGGTTTTATTCCCAACTGGTCGCTTTGGTACATCCTTGAAATTTACAAGTATTTTACGCAATACGGCTATGACGAAACGGTTGAAAAATCGCGCGCCAACGTCGAAGGCATTTTGAATTATTTTGTCGATTTCGAAAACGAGTTCGGCGTGCTCGAAGACCTTAAAGGGTGGATTTTCGTAGAGTGGAGCGCGGCGAACAATTCCGACCACATAAACGGCATAAACGTTCCGTCGAACGCCTGTTATTACGCTTCGCTTCTTGCCGCCGCCAAAGTTTACGGCATTAAAGGCTTAAAAGAAAAAGCCGAAAAAGTTAAAGATTATCTGCTTAAAAACGCTTACGTCGACGGCTTTTTCGTCGATAACCTTATCCGAAACGAAAAAGGCGATATAATTCCCACCGAAAACTACACCGAAACCTGCCAATATTATATGTTTTTCTTTAAGTGCGCAGATAAGTACACGCACAAAGAATTGTTCGATAAAATGCTTAACGAATACGGCAAGTCGGATAGTTCGGTAAGCGGCGGAAATCCGGTAAAAAAACAACTTACTCCGTCGAACATGATTTACGGTGTGTATATGCGGCTCGAACTTTTAATGCGCGAGCAGAAAAGGGTTGAACTTTTAAACGAATGCGTGCGCTATTTTTACGATATGACGCAAAAAACCGGCACTTTATGGGAAAATAACACCGCTTCGGCAAGTTGCGACCACGGTTTTGCTTCTTACGTTTCGCGCTTTATAATTTACGCGCTTTTCGGGTTCGACGTTTTATATCCCGAAAAGGGCGGCGCGAAAAACGGCATTAAATTAAACTCCGAAGCCGTTTTTCCGTTTAAACAAAAAACGGTTAATTTAAGCGTTTTAAACAATATCGTAACGGTAAAATAAACAACGTAATAATATAAAAAAACCGCGCTATAGGTCGATTATCGCCTGTTTCGCGGTTTTTAATATGTAATTTAATTGTCGTTTTTTTGTTGAAAAATTAAGCGGCTGAAATATAAGCGACAGGGTATCGGGGTGGGTAAACGCGCCGCTTATGTCGCGGTTGCAAACGATATAATCGATGTCGGAAACGTTGCAAATTTTAAACGCGCCGCCTTTGCCTGTTTTTGTGTTGTCGCAAAGGCAAACTTTTTTATCCGAATTTTGCATCATAGTGCTTATTATTTCGTTGAAGGGCTGAAACAAATCGTAAATGCCGCGTCCGACGTTATTCCGTGAACCGAAAAAACATAAATAGGCATGAATTTTCTTTATTGCGGCTCGCGCGAATCCGCCCGTTAAAGCGGCGTTGTTTTCCGAATAAACCTTGCCGCCCGAAGAATAAACGTTAAACCCTTTCGCGGCAAGAGCGGCGAGTGTGTCTACGCCGTTGGTAACCACCGTTACGTTAGGAAACTCAGAAAGATATTCCGCCAAAAAATACGACGTTGACGACGAATCCAAAAAAAGCATGTCGCCGTCGTGCACAAGTTTAAGCGCTTTTATCGCAATAAGCCGCTTTTCAAGGGCGTTTGAGTGTTTTCTCGTGAAAAACGACATGCCCGATTCGTCGTCGTTTATCGATTTCACTCCGCCGTGAGTGCGCACCACAAGCCCGTCTTTTTCAAGTTCGGTAAGTTTCCGCCTGATCGACGACGGGCTTACCGCAAATCGTTTGTACGGGAGGGCATCCGTTCTACGTATTGAATATTGCATAAATGTAGGTTAACCAAATATGTTGAAAGTTTACACCCTGAAAAAATACACCTGTTTACACCCGCAAGAGAATTTACACCCTGCAAGATATAAAAGATAGAACAATTATGCAAGAAGTAACATGAAAATATGCAAGAAATCAAAGAAAAAGCGTAAAAATATACATAGGGTGTAAGATTTAACGCCCTCCGACGCTCCCGGCGGGTTCGGAAAATCGCCGGGCGATTTTCTTTCGCGAAGCGAAGCCCCCCAGCGGGTACACCAACACATAGCAAAGTCCTACGCATTATACGCGTAGGACTTTAAACTTTTTATTGATGGTTAAAATTTCAAAGCTGTTTTAAGAAAAATATCACAGTTTGTCGTTTTCGATTGATTTGCGGTAGGCAGAGGGCGAAACACCGAAGTGTTTTTTGAAAAGCCTTGCGAAGTACACAGGCGAAGAAAAGCGGAACTCATAGGCGATTTCTTCCACCGATCGATTGGAAAAGGAGATTAAATATTTCGCGGCTGCTTCCATGCATGCCGCGTTTTTGTATGCCATGGGCGAAGTACCCGTGAATTTTTTAAATAACGCGAAAAATCTCGGTTTGCTCACGTAGCACAGAGCGGCAAGCTCGTCCACCGAAAGATCGGCGGCGGGGTTTTGCGCGATTTTTTGCAGCGCGGGCGCGATTTTTTCCGAAGAATACTCGTTCTTTTCGTAGTAAAAAAGCGGCAACAATTTTTCAAGCAGCAGAAAAAATCTTCCCGCCGCTCCGAATCCTTCCGTTTTCGGCTCTAAAAGCAGCTTTTGCAGCTCGCGGTACTCTTTTTCAAGCCGCTCAAACTCTTCCGCACTCTGCTTTTTTATCGCTTTCTGCGTGGGGTATACCCGCCCCGAAAACTCTTCCGGCTCGGTAAGAAATCGAAAATGCATCGTAAACATGACAATCTTTCCGTTTTTCCCCGGCGTCCATTCCGATTTGTAAACCGTTCTTCGCGGAATAAAAAACACGTCGCCTGTTTCGAGCGGAATTTTTTTGCCCCCGCAATGCAGCGCGCCGCTGCCTTCAAGCAATAGGGCGATCGAATGAAACGGGCGCGGCTCGGCGGAATAATCGCAGGAATATTTCTTGTCGTTTGAGTACACGTTTAAAATTAACGCCGATATGTTAATGTCGGAAAAATTCATATTCACCTTAAAAAACGATAGGTTTGTGCTGATATTCAATAGTATAGTGTATTGAAAAAAATCTGTCAAGGATATATAATAGTGGCACGAAAAAAATTTTACAAGGCAAGGCGAAAAAATGGAAAAAATTCTTGTGGCGGGCGGCACGGGCGCGATGGGCGTGTATCTCGTGCCGAAACTTGTGGCGCGCGGGTATGAAGTAACGGTAACGCACAACGACGCGCGGCTTTTGGAACGGGCGCAAGGCGCAAATTACATAAAAACGGATATGTACGATATGGGCGCGGTGCGCGAGCTGCTTGGCGCGGGGTACGACGGCGTGATTGATTTTATGGTATATGATACGGGCGCGTTCGGGCGGTATGCGCCGCTGTATCTCGATAAAACGGGGCAGTATATCTCGCTTTCATCCTATCGCGTGTTCGCAAACGAAGAAACGCCGATCAGAGAAACTTCGCCGCAGCTTTTAAACGCGTGCAAAGACGAAGAATTCCGCTATTCAAACGATTACCCCATTTACAAAGCGAAAGGCGAGTGCTTCTTACGCGGCTGGCGTGGGAAAAATTACACGATCGTGCGCCCCGCAATCACGTATTCGAAGCGGCGTTGTCAGCTGATCAATCTCGAACGCCCGCAGATTTTCGGCGCGATTAAAAAGGACGAGCCGATCGTATTATGCAACGAAGCCATGAACGTGCAGGCAACGATGAGCTGGGCGGGCGACGTGGCGGAAATGCTTGCAAGGCTGTTTTTCAATTCCGCCGCATTTGGCGAAGATTTCAACGTAAGCACCGCCGAGCATCGCACCTGGGGCGAAATCGCCGGCTACTACGCCGATATTTTCGGCGCGAAATTCGAAATAGCCGATAAAGAAGCGTATCTCACGGCGAGAAACGGCGGCAAACCCTGCGAAAAATGGCAGCGTTGGCAGCTCGATTACGACAGGCTGTTTGATCGCGTGATGGATAATTCGAAAATTTTAGCCGCCACGGGTTTGAAACAGAGCGAGTTTACTTCCGTCTGCGATGGACTTGCGCGCGAGCAGAATACATTGAAAGACGATTTATAATTGCGAAACGAAAAACGATGAAACGAAAAATCAGGTGGATACAGATCGGGGTGGGACATGATCACGCGTTGGAAACGCTGAACGCCGCGCTCGCCCTGCAAGAAGATTTCGAAGTGCTTGGCGCGGTGATTACAGAAGAAGATTTGCGCGATTATCCCGAAAAGGCGGCGGCAGCGGCGAAGCTTTGCAAGGTTTTAACGATAGAACAGGCGGAAAAACTGCGCCCCGAAGCGGCGGCAATCGAAACCGAAGACGAGTACCTTGCAAAATACGGCGTACTCTGCGCAAAAAAAGGGTGGCACTTGCATGTGGATAAGCCCGCCGCTACAAACGCGGAAGACTTCGCCGCATTGTTCGGCACGGTGCGTGAAAGCGGCGTAGTATTGCAAACGGGGTATATGTACCGCTACAACCCCGCGATTTGCCGCGCGATCGAAAAAATCGAAAGCGGCGCGCTCGGCGAAATTTACGCGATCGAAGCGCAGATGAGCTGCCTGCACCCCGAAGAAAAGCGCAGGTGGCTGAAAAAGTATCAAGGCGGCATGACGATGTATCTCGGCTGCCACCTGATCGATATTTTGTATCGCGTGCAGGGCGAGCCGCTCGAAGTTTTGCCGATGAATACGTCTTCGGGGTTCGGCAAGGGCGTGGGTGCGGACGAAGGGTTCGTATTGTACCGCTATCCCCGCGGCATATCGTTTATCCGCACCACGGCGGTGGAATGCGGCGGATTTATGCGCCGAAGAATTGTGTTTTACGGCGAAAAAGGAACGATCGCGGTAGATCCCATCGAGCGGTACGATCCCGCGTACCCGTCGCTCAGCAGCGATTACGGCGAAATATCGCTTGAAGATTGCCGAAAAATCGGTTGGGGCGCGGAAGCGAAAAAGGTGAAAAGCGCGCGTTTCGATCGATACAAGCCGATGCTTGCCGATTTTGCTTCGATCGTGCGCGGCGAAAAACAGAGCGGGTATTCCCTCGATTACGAGGAAAAATTATTTAACTTAATACAAAAATCGTGTAAAGAAATTTAAAAATTAAAAAAGCGAAAATAGTTGTTGAAACGGCGAATAATCTCGTCTTTCCGAAACAAATGGGCGATGCCTTGTTTCCGATGCCGGGAGGATTGCTATCCGAAAGAAAGGTTGCTTATTCAACCGATTAAATTATACTGATAACTGCGATTGCGTCAAAATATTTTCTTTGCGTTTTGCGCCTTTCGCAGAAAGGAATGGTCATAAAAATGAAAGCAATGTTGATAAAAGACGGCGGAAGGCTCGAATGGTCGGACGTTGCAACCCCCGTAATTAAACCCGACGAGGTGCTTGTAAAGGTGAAATTTGCGGCTGTTAATCGCGCCGATCTTATGCAGAGGGAAGGGGTATATCCATCTCCGCAAGGTTGCCCCGACTGGTGCGGTCTTGAAATTTCCGGCGAAATCGCAGAAACGGGAGCGTTGGTTTCGGAAAAGAGCATATGGAAAAAGGGAGACAAAGTGTGCGCTCTTCTCGGCGGCGGCGGATATGCCGAATACGTGGCGGTGAGATACGATATGCTTATGCCGATACCCGCAAACTGTACGATGATTGAGGCTGCGGCAATGCCGGAAGCCTTTGCAACGGCGTATCTCAACCTTTTTTATGAAGGCGGACTGAAAGAAGGAGACGTTTTACTGATGAATGCCGGCGCGAGCGGACTTGCAAGCGTGGTGATTCCTATGGCGAAAGCGTTCGGGGCGTACGTTATTACTACGATTATAGACGAAAGCAAGCGAGAAACTGTGGCTAAAACGGGCGCGGACCTTATTGTGAATACGAAAAGCGAAAATATCGTAGAGGTTCTGAAACGGTTTGAATCGGAAGGCAGACCGATTGCGCTCGCCATAGATTGTTTGGGCGGCGAAATCGTTGCGGATTGTTTGCCGCACCTGAGATATATGGGCAAGTGGATAATGATTGCTACGCTTGCCGGTGATATTGCGCCCGTCGATATGCGAAAGTTGTATGTAAAAAACGTTCGTCTTGTGGGTAGTACGCTTCGCAGTAAGCCACAGGAAGTAAAAGCGGAGATACTTAAACGGTTGGTTGAAAAAGTGTGGGACAAGGTTTCCGACGGAGAAATACGTCCGGCGATTTTCGCTGTAATGCCGATTACCGAGGCGGAAAAGGCGCACGATCTGTTGTATTCGGGCAAGAGTGCGGGAAAAGTCGTGCTGAAAGTATGTAACGAAGCAATCGAATAGAATCAGAAATTCCTATACGATTATCCGAAATGTCGCATAGAACTTAAAGACTTTCTGAAAAACACAATGTTTTATCGGATCGTTAAAGTTAAAAACCGTCGGCGATAACCCGACGGTTTTTATTGATATAAAGAAAAACCACTCGCCGAGCCAGTGGATAAAATACTTAAGCTATCGCAATTTACGAAAAATATGTTCTAAAAAATAGGTATAATTAGATAGGATGTAAAATTAAAAGAAAT
>ENA-UEQW01000125-UEQW01000125.1-human-gut-metagenome-genome-assembly--contig:-NODE-125-length-72082-cov-7.322478_pt1 | contig 72082 bp, 60 predicted proteins | sample MGYA00242947_ERZ507947 | MGnify/ENA primary metagenome ERZ507947 (study PRJEB26167, sample SAMN06115421) | human gut metagenome | host: Homo sapiens | place: China:Guizhou | collected 2015-03-17... | reverse complement strand
GCATATTCGATGTTCTTAGGGATTAAAGACGTATCAAAGACGAATCAAAGACGTTACAAAGACGTTCGTGAACGTCCGCGATACGTCTCCGTGGCGAAATGAATTGGTGCTTGTCTTAGAAATGCATCCCTTATCCATTGGATCACGAATGGTAAATATACCTTCTTGCATGTAGGAGTTAATATTTGGCAATATCCATTATCGTTGGCATATTGCTGATGTAATTACGGACTTCTTCAACTGAATCAGGAAACCATCCCTGATACTTATTTCCTGCAAAGTCAGAATGGTAAGAAAAAAAATGTCGTATGCATCTTTCGGATTTAATGAGATATATCATCTTGTTATATGTAAATTCATGAGTTGAACAAAGGTATGAAAAAGCATGAATGATTACCCACGACGCCTGCTTTTTATTTAATAGACAATGAAATAGAATAGCATTCCCATCTCAGACGAGGAAAGTGGAAGGTGGCAGTGAAACTGACGGAGAAGGGGGAGAATGAGTTTTATACTGTAAACTCGTATATAAATTCTTGAATTTTTTTAATACCCTTGTCACCTATTTCCCGGTTGAGAGTGTTTAAGGTGTAAAATCAGATGTATGAAAATGGAAAAAGAGATACATGAATTGCTCCTGGCCTATTTGCGGGATGATATTTCGGAGGAGGAGATGATTCGGCTTCAAGGGTGGCTGGATGAAAACGAGCGGCACCGGAAGTTACTGGATGAGCTTCGGGATAAAGAGGTTCTGCAACAGGAAATCGGGGCGTACGCGTCGTTTGATACTTCCCGGCGTTGGATTCAGTTGAAAGAGGAGATGGATAAAACTTCCCGGAAACGTCGTTTGTTGTTGCGTGTATGGAAGAGCGTGGCGGCCGTGTTCGTGGTAGCTGTCGCGGGGGGATTGTTGTATTGGCAGATAACGGATTCAGCCCGACCGGTGGAGGAACAAGTTCTTGTCGCACAGATCCGACCGGGGGAAACTCAAGCGGTGTTGATCACGGGAAAGGGACAACAATTGTTGCTACAGGGATTGAAAGATACGTGTTTGGATATCACGGGAAATGAAACCTTGAAAATAAGCAAGGACGGTAGTTTGGAATACTCCTTGTCAGCCCTCTCGCGGATGCCGGAATGGCACACGTTGCAGGTCCCGAGAGGAGGGGAGTACAAGATCGTGTTGGATGATGGAACGGAAATTTGGTTGAACAGTGCTTCTGAATTGAAGTATCCCGCTCACTTTGTCGGTAATGAAAGGCGGGTCTGTTTGGTTGGAGAGGCCTATTTCCAGGTGGCTCGGAATGAAGCGGCCCCGTTTATCGTGGAAACACGGGATATGGATGTAAAGGTGTTGGGAACGTCCTTTAACGTGTCGGCCTATGAAGATGAGGAGAACAGTCACGCGACTCTTGTGGAAGGCCGGGTTGAAGTCGATGATAAGGTTAACGGGGAAAAGGTGACATTGACACCCGGTGAACAGGCGTTGCTACAGGGAAAAGAGATGGTTGTTCGGGAGGTGAACACCAAGTTGTATTCGATGTGGAGGCTGGATCGGTTTACGTTTGCCAGCGAGGACATGGAGGGGGTAATCCGGAAATTATCCCGTTGGTATAACGTCAATTTCTTCTTCTCGAACTCTTCGATGAAACAAAAACGTTTCACGGGGTCTCTACCGAAATACTCGGATATATCCCAGGTTTTGAAGATGATAGAGATGACAACGGATATTAAATTTCAAGTGAAAGGAAACACGATAATAATACAATAAAAAACAGGAAGTGTTCGTACCACTTCCCGTTTCATTGAAAAATTGATTCTGAAATAAACAATTTAACTTCACAAAGTTATGAAAAAAAAATCAAACTTGTGGGCATGGTATGTCCATGGCTTGCGGAAAATTTTGCTAGTTATGAAAATTTGTTCTTGTTTACTGTTATGTATGATGCTGTCGGTTTCGGCGATGAGTTATTCTCAAAACAAGAAATTGACGATGGAGAAAAAGTCGGAGAATTTACTTTCGGTCTTGAAAGAACTGGGACAGGTAAGTGATTACGAGTTTTTTTACAATGATAACGAAGTGAATCGTTACCAGGTGAGTTTTTCGGTGAAAGATGCCAGCGTGGTGGATGTTTTGGAGGAGATACTGAAGGGGATACCGTTATCTTATCGGATGGTGGATAATGTCATTGTGATTACTCCCCGGGAGCTAAAGGAGGAAGCTCCGAAGAAAATCGTGATTACCGGAATCGTGAAAGAAAAAGGAGGGGATATTTTGCCCGGGGTAACCGTGTTGTTGAAAGGAACGGCGATTGGGACGGCGACAGATGCGTCGGGACAGTTCCGCCTGGAGTTGCCCCGTCAGGATTCGCTCGTGTTGCTTTTTTCCTTTATCGGTATGAAATCTCGGGAGGTGAATGTCGGGAAGCAAACGGAATTGATAGTCTTCATGGAGCCGGACGTGGAGGAGATGGAAGAGGTGGTTTGCACGGGTTACCAGACTTTAAAGAAGGTGAATACCACGGGGTCTTTTTCCTCGATTTCTCCGCAGGCGATAGAGTTGAGGGGAAGTGCCGGCTTGAATCGGTTGTTGGAAGGACAGGTACCCGGTTTGACGATTTACAACAATGATGTACGTATTCGGGGTGGTAGCACGATTTCGGAGAAGGTTGGAACGAAGCCTCTCTATATTGTGGATGGGTTTGAAGTGGACGAACTGCCGGAAAATATGGATCAAGTGGAGCGTATCACCGTGCTGAAAGATGCGGCAGCAGCTGCTATCTGGGGTACACGTGCGGCAAATGGCGTTATCGTAATCGAGATGAAGAAAGGGGCAATCGGACGGGGTAAGTTGTTGTATTCCGGGAACGTGAATGTAATGATGAAGCCGGATTTTGACGATCTGAATCGAGCCGATTCGAAAACGGTTGTTGATTATGATTTGGAGGTGTTTGACAAAGGTTTGTTGCATGGCAGTACGTATAATGGGCGTGCTTACGGGTATTCTCCTTCATACGGGTTGATCTTTGACTACGAGAATAATAAAATCAGTCGTACGGAGTTGGAGGAGAAATTGGCGGCTTTGGGGACGATTTCCAACGAGAAGCAGATTGAAGATAAATTATTGCGATCGGCAATAAGGCATAACCACACCTTGTCTTTGTCCGGAGGAAACGAGGCGTTTGCTTATTTCTTGTCGGGAAGTTATACGGGTGAAAATTCCGTGTACAAGGATGGGAGTGAAAATTCAACGTTCAATATCTTATCCAAGAATAGTTATTCGGTTACATCAAGAGTGAAGGTCCGTGCAGATATTAACGCGGTATACGGGAAGGAAAATTTGGGGTATAATGTTGAAAGCGAGATCCGCTCGATTCAACCTTACCAGCTATTGGTGGACGAAGAGGGGAATCGGGTGAAGGATTATGCCAAATTCAATGTTGTCAAGAATCAGGACTTGATGGAACAAGGGTATAAAGATTACGGTTTCAATATATTGGACGAAGTCGATCTGGCAAATAACAAAACAAGTAAGTTTAGTTTGCGGACGAAATTGGGACTTGACGTGACTATTTTGGAAGGATTGCAAATGAATATGGATTACCAGTACGAGCGGATACATAGCAAGAATAAAAATCTTCGGGATGAGGAGTCTTATTATGTGCGGGACCTGTTGAATTACATGACAAACGTGGAAAATGGTGAGCTTGTGAATCATTTGCCGATGGGGAATATTTTGGATATGACAACCACGGATTTGACGGCTCATGCCCTAAAGGTAGGAGGTGTGTTGAATCGGACTTTCGGGAAAAAGGGGGAGCATTACGTGAATGTTGTCGGAGGTTTTGAATTGCGTAAACGTACAAGTGAGTCGAGTAATTATCGTAGATTGGGGTATAATGATGAATTGTTGACCTACCAATTGTTTGACGAGCAGACCTTGGCAAAAAATGGCATTTATGGTTGGAACGGTTGGCACAGGTATTATGCCGATTCGTATAATAGTTTTTCATATCGGGATAACCGGGAAGTATCCTATTACGGCTCTGCGGTTTATACTTACGATGCGCGTTACACGCTGAGTGGAACGTTCCGGGTGGATGAGTCCAATTTGTTTGGGGCTGCCAAAAAATACCGTCGGAACCCGTTGTGGTCGGTCGGGATGAGTTGGAACGTGCATAACGAAGACTTTTTCCATTCGAACGTGATCAATCGTTTGACAACCCGGGTAACTTATGGGTTAACGGGTAATTTTGACCGGAGCGGTTCGTCCACGCCTTTATTGACGGTGCGTAGAAATTTCAATAGTGCGATTGGTGCTTATTACGCGAGGGTATCTAACGCGCCAAACCCGAAGTTAAGATGGGAACGAACGAAAACATTGAATCTCGGCGTGGAGGCCGAATTGTTCCATTGTCTGGCTCTGTCGCTGGAATATTACGATAAGCGTAGCTACGATTTGTTGGGGAATATACAATTGGATCCGACTCTTGGCTTTGACGGGGAATATATCAATGGCGCCAATATGTGGAATAAGGGGATTGAGGCGCAACTGAATGCGAAGGTATTGGAGAGGCAGGATTTTCAATGGTTCGTGAATTTTGTGTTCGGGTATAATAAAAATAAGATTACCAATAACGCTATTTTAGATAGTAATCCGGCTTATAACCTCACGCATGGATTGACTGAATTTGTGGCAGGTCACCCGAGAGAGGCGTTGTGGAGTTATCGTTGGGCGGGGTTGGACGAGAACGGAAATCCGTTGACATACGATGCCGATGGAAATAAGACCGATGTCGCGGTGGCGGAATCGGTGGAGTGTAATGGTACTTACCGCCCGAAATATAGCGGAAGTTTTTCAACGGACTTCAAATACAAAAGTTTAACGTTGATGTTCTCTTTTATCTATAATTTCGGTCACGTATTCCGGGTGGCTTACCCGACGATGGATGCCGGTTCGGCTGCGAAAGGTTCTACTGCGAATCTGAGCGCGTTTGTCGGAAAGCGTTGGATGAAGCCGGGAGACGAGGCGATAACGGATATTCCCTCTATCCGTACCAAGGATTATAGGAGTAATGACAGGGCCAGCTTGGCTGTTTATTCTTCCAATAGCGTGCGGAAAGGGGATTTTATCCGGTTGCGGGAGATAACTTTGAATTATGAATTGCCCAAGCAGTTGGTTAAGAAATCTCCGTTTGCCCGGGTAAGTTTGACAGCCCAAGCAAACACGGTGTGGATGTGGACGAAAAATAAAGAGGGTTTTGATCCGGAGGTGGTAGAGCCTGTTCGCGGAACTTTGGGATTAAGTGAAGCTCCCTCTTTCACATTTGGTTTGAAAGTTGAGTTTTAATCATGAAATAAGGATGTTATGAAAAAGATATATATTATCGTTTTAACGACTGTTTTGTTGTGCGGGTGTAACTCTTTTTTAGATGTGACGCCGAAAGGGAAATTGATACCGAATAAAGTACAGGATTTCGATGAGTTGATGGGCGATCCTTTAAACGTATCGGCAGCCTACCCTTTGATGGAGATGTGTAGTGATAATATTTGTATGAAAGAAGACTATCTTACCTATTATATCTTGTCGGACAATGGAAAGGCTTATACATGGCAGGAAGAATTTTACCGGGCAGAGGAAGACGATATGACTTGGAACGGAGCCTATTCGATTATATATACGTGTAATCTGGTTTTGAGCGAGGTGCCCGGAATAAATGACGGAACGGACGCTTACAAGGCACAGGTCATGGCAGAGGCAAAAGTGAACCGGGCATTTTATTACTGGTTCCTGCATTCCTGTTATGCGCCTGCTTATGACCCGGAAACGGCAAGTACGGATTTAAGCGTGCCGTTAGTATTGGAGCCGGATTTGAACGCTAAAGTGAGTCGGACGACTTCAGACAAGGTAGTCGCGCAAATATTGAAAGATTTGAAAGATGTGGCCATGGATTTACCGGAAAAGAGTGCTTCGGAATATCATATTCCTCGCGTGGCGGTGTATGGTTTGGCCGCCCGGGTGAATCTTTTTTTCGGGAATTATGACGCGGCACTTGAAAATGCCGAAGAGGCGTTAAAGTTGAATAGTGAATTGTTGGATTACAATACGTTTCGTTTTAACGACGAGAGTAATCCATACGGAGGTGTAGATAATCGTCCTGATCCGGAGTATTCTCCGGAAATGATCATGTATCGTTCTTCTGCTTATAGTAGTATTCTTACGACCTCCATGATGTCTCCTGAATTATTGGAAGTTTTTGATACGGAAGCCGATTTGCGTTATAAGTTTAATTTTACCACGCTTGGTTGGGATGGAGAACCGAGCGGGGATCCTTACCCGGCGATTTTGCCAGATTTGGATTATAATATCGGTGTACCCGAGATGATGTTGATTAAAGCAGAATGTTTGGCGCGCAAGAACGATCCGGAAGCGTTGAACATATTGAATACGTTGCGCAAAAAGCGGATTGCCGCGGATAAGTATGCCGATTTGCCACAAGTGAGCGCGGACAAGTTGTTGAAAGTGGTGTTGGAGGAACGGCAGCGCGAATTGGCATTTAACGGGGTACGTTTCTTTGATATGAAGCGGCTTGCGAAAGAGGGAATTTACACTCGAACTCTTACTCGTCAATTCGAGGGAACGGTTTACACGCTGGAGCCTAATTCTAATCGGTATATGCTCCCGATTGCAGCGAAAGTTCGGTTATTGAATACGAATATCGTGCAGAATCCGAGATAGTTATTTCTATTATTAAAGCCCGAGTAACCGGAGTATTTTTTACTCGGGCTGTTACACTATAATTTTTAATTGTATGAAAAAAGGGATTTTATTGTTCGTTTGTATTGTTATGTTGTTACCCATCCTGTTGCATGGTGAGGTGAAACAAGTGAAAGTGTGGGGTAAGATTACCGGGTTGGCCGGACGGGAGGTCGTGTTATTGGATTCGGATTGTAAAACTGAGATCGTACGGGTGAAAGGGAATAAAGACCGTTTCGAATTGACGGCAAAAGTGGAAATAGAAGACGCTAGACCTTATTTCCTGTATCTGCCTGCTTTGGGGGATTTGGATCTTTCGATGCATGTCCCCGTGATGTATTTTTTTATCGATACGGAGAATATTCAAATTGAGGCAAGGATAGAGAATGGGAATTTAGCTAGGAAATGGATAAAGGGCTCCCCGGTTATGTCTGAATATTTGGCATTTATTGCCGCAAATCCATATCATGAAGAGTTGAATAGGGCCGTGGATGCTTATAATATAGCATTCAATGAATACAATAATGTGAATCCGACGGAAGAGAATCTTCAGATTTTAAGACAAGCAAGACAGCGAGAGGATTCTTTGGCTACGAAGCAAGCGGAAGCATTTTGGGCTATGATTCCGGAGAACCGGGATAGTAAAGCCTTGGCAGTGATTATTTGTAATCATTATGGCGGAGCTTCCGTGGATGTGTTAGAGAAGATTGTTGATCAATTTGGCGAGAGCGTTCAAGCGTGTTATCCCATTCAAAAAGTAAAAAAACGGATTGCTCAAGTGAAAGCTTCTGCCGTGGGGAGCGTGGCACCGGAATTTGAGTTGAAAGATTTGGAGGGTAATCCGGTGAAGTTATCTTCTTTTAGGGGAAAATACGTGTTGATTGATTTTTGGGCTTCTTGGTGTGGACCGTGTCGAAAAGAGATACCCAATATAAAGCAGGTGTATAACTCTTTTGCTGACAAGGGGTTGGTTGTGATTGGTGTTTCGGTAGACCAACATGAGGGAGAATGGCGGCAAGCGGTGGAAGAAGAGCAGGTGAAATATTTGCAGTTGTCTGACATCGAAGGAATCACGTGGAAATTGTATAATTTTAATGGGATACCTTTTATCACGCTGATTTCTCCGGATGGTGTTATTTTGGAAAGAAATTTGAGAGGGACGGAGTTAAGAAAAAAGGTGGAGGAGTATATCTTGGGTGCTCCGTATGCTTCCGTTAAGAAGGGAATGGACGAGATAAACGAACAATATAACAAACTGGTAGAGGTGTATCGTGGAGTAGGGGATGTTATGAAAAAAGCCGAGATGTGGGAAAAGGTGAAACTTGAAAGACAGAAAAGAGCGGATTTCTTGTTAAAGGGATTAAAGCAATTGGAAGGAAGTGTGTTGGGGGTGAGTTTAGTGAAGGATAATTTGTTCTGGTTGGAAGGAGATTATAATGTTTTCCAATCGGCTGTTCAGGCATTGGGGAATCGGGTGCCGGAATCGGAGTTGAAAACAGAAGTTTGGAATAAGTTTGAGAAGTTGAAAGCAGAACAATTGACAGGGGAAGCCCCGGATTTTGTGTTACTGGATAAGCGGGGGAAAGAGGTCCGGTTGTCTTCGTTTCGCGGGAAAAAAGAGGTGTTGTTGGATTTTTGGGCATCGTTTTGCGCTCCTTGCCGGAGTCAGAATAAAGAGCTGAATAAGCATTACAAGGAATTGAAAAAGAGAGGTATTCAGGTTATATCTGTCTCTTTGGATCGAGATAAAAAGAAATGGTTGGAAGCGGTGAAGCAAGATAAGATTTCATGGCTACAATTGGCTGACTTGGAGAGAACCGGAGAATGCGAGGTCGAAGTAGCTTATAAAGTGAAAGTACTTCCGACTGTATATTGGATTGGTAAAGACGGAATGGTCAAAAAGAAAAATCCGACCGTGGAGGAGCTTCTTGAATCGGAAGTTTCCGATTAACTTTTTCCGATGTTTTTGAAGTAATGGGGACTCTGGGGGGAAGGGACCTCTACCCCCTCCAAGGGAGTGTCTAGCAAGTCCGTCTTTTAATGACTACCTCCCCTAACCCCTCCTTGCACAGGAGGGGAAACCGCTTGGTAATCAACCCTTCCCCTGTGTAAGGGGGAGTTGGAGGGGGTAGCTTGTTAATAGGAATAAGATTTGTTAGACCGTCCCGGTTGATTACCAAGTGGTTTTTGTGAGTTCGATATCATCATCAGAAATTGCTTCTACTGAAAACTATAGGAAATCCTACTGAAAACCTAGGGAAATAATCCCACTTATTCGTAGCTCAGCCGTCGCGCATCCGTTGCTCAACCGTTACGGGACGGCTGAGCAACGTGTAAACTTCAAGTGATCTCCGGGTAAGTGGGATTATTTGGGTTTGTTTACTACTTTATTTGGGTAAAATTTGAGTAGTATCACGGGAGTGGATTTCTTTGCTTTATCGATTGAGTTCACGTTAATTTAATGTATTTCACGGCAATGAAACTGGGTATCGTGCAGAGCATGATCCAAAGAAAGAAGTACTGATAACCGATTAATTCTTGTATGTAACCGGAGATCATACCGGGAAGCATCATGCCGAGGGCCATGAACCCGGTGCAGATGGCGTAGTGGGCGGTTTGTTGCGGGCCTTTACTGAAGAGCATCATGAAGTAGGTGAGGGCCGTGAAACCGAACCCGTAGCCGAATTGTTCGATGGCGACAGCGGAGGAGATGAGCCAGATATTGGAGGGGTGGGCAAATGCCAGATAAACGTACACGAGGTTGGGCAGGTTCATAGCGGCCGTCATCCACCAAATCCAATGCTTCAGCCCCTTGCGGGCCATGAATATTCCCCCCAGGATTCCCCCTATCGTGAGGGCTATCAGTCCGACAACCCCATAGATGGTGCCGACTTGCATGGTGCTTAAGCCTAAACCGCCGACTTCGGGATTGTCGAGCAAGAAGGGGGAGGCAATTTTTACAAGTTGTGATTCTGCAAAACGAAAAAGTAGGATAAAGGCTAATGCAGCGATAATTCCCTTCTTTTGGAAGAAGGTGATGAAGGTTTGGAAAAAGGCATTTAGCGGGTTACCGTTTCTCACGGGAGTATCGTTTTCCGGCTTGGGGAGAATGAATTGATGGTAGAGGAAGAGAAGTACGAATATGGCTGTCAACAGGTAGAAGGTGACCGACCATGCCCGGGGAACGGCAATCTCTTCCGGGAGCGTGGAAGAATAGGTTTTTTCAAGCCAACCGGCAAGCATGACGATGAGGCCTTGTCCCGTGAGCATGGCGAGGCGGTAAGCCGTGTTGCGGATGCCGACGAAGAATGCCTGTTTTTTGGTGTCTAGTCCCAGCATGTAGAATCCGTCGGCGGCGATGTCGTGGGTGGCGGAACTGAAAGCTAACAACCACATGAATGCCAGTGAATAGCGGAAGGCGTGGGGACCGGGAAGAGTAAATGCTATTCCGGCCAGCCCGCCACCGATTACTAACTGCATGGAGATTACCCACCAGCGTTTGGTTTTCACGATGTCTACCAGCGGGCTCCATAGGGGTTTTATCACCCAGGGTAAATAAAGCCAGCTCGTGTAGAGGGCTATGTCCGTGTTGTTTATTCCCAAGCGTTTGAACATGATGACGGCAAGTGTCATGACAATGACGTAAGGCAGACCTTGCGCGAAATATAGGGTGGGGATCCAGGACCAAGCGGATGTTGTGATTTTAGATTTCATGATTTATGATTTCATTTTCAATTTTTTGTAGTTGTGTGCCGGGAAAATAGTGGGATAGTATTTCTTGATAATCGTAGCCTTGGGCACTCATGACGGCAGCCCCGATTTGACAGAGACCGACCCCGTGACCCCATCCTGCTCCTCTCAAGGTGAAACGGGTAATGGCCCCGGAGGTGTTTTTCTCTGTTTCCACGATAAAAGCCGAGCTGTACAGATGGCTTGTGGAGAATGCCTTGCGGATGACAAGTTCTTTCCCGATGGTCATGCTTCGTTTTGAACCTTGGATACGGAGACGGATGATACGTCCGGATGCACCTCTTTCCACGGGGTCTATCGATAGGATGTCCCCGAAGTCTATCCCGATGCGGGACTTTATTAATGCAGATAGTTCCGAGGGGGTGTAGGACACTTGCCAACGGAAGAAATCCTGGGTTTCTTGATCATAATCGTTGAGAACATTTGACAGCACGGCTTTGTCTCGGGTATTGCAGAATACATCGTCCGGGGTGGAGAGAATCCATTCCCGGGCGTTTTCTTCTTGGGATAGGTCGGGGACGGAGGACCGGGTGGCGCTATCGACCACTTTGGTCAAATAGGGATGTGCCACGGGTTCCCACGTGTTTTCAAAATATTCGGTTACTCCCCCGCAGCATTTCGAAAATCGAGCATCACAAATTTCGCCATGATACATGAGAACTTCTCCCCGGGTGGCATCGATGGCTTGCCTGACAAATGGCGTGTAGGCTTTGCTGATTCCTTGGTAGCGTTGACAATGGTCGTCCGCGCACACGTCGAAATGCTCGTGGTCCTCCCGGTCGTACCACCGGATGTATTGTTGTTCATCCTGTATGCAGGATTGGTAGGTGTCGGTTAGTTTCTCGCTTTTTATTTTTTGCGCGATCAGCCAACTGCGGGAAATAACCGCGTGAGCTTTCAAGAGTTCCAAAGACGAGGTGGCACTCATTTCGGAAGAGATGACGCTTAGCAGATAATCTTCCAGGGGTAATATGTTGATTGCCGTCAGATGTTTTCCTTCATCGATGATTTTCAATGTACCCTTGAATTTCTGGTCTTCCGTGCGTTGCCAGTGAAAATTGATTCCGATCATGACGTTGAGTAGGTCAAAGTCTGCTGTTTCTTCATTTTCAGGGATCAGCGTGAAATGATCCGGAACAATTTGTGTCTGGGAAGATGAGTGTAGAATCAAGTCTTCGCCTTCCTTGGAAATGGTATATTCCCCGGAATATTTTTGATTGTTGTTCCAATAGTTTCCGTTCAGGCGGAAGGTGATGCTCGGGGCAAAAAGGATTCCGACGGAAAGAGTAATCGCCTTCGGCGAAGTATAGGTTGACGGGTTACAAGTTACAGGTTCTTTCATCTTCATAAATCATAAATCGCAAATCGTAAATCGTAAATTCATAAATTGTTCATCGGTAAGGGTTAATTGGGAAAAGAGTTCTTCCAGTAAGGGGGCGTCCAGACGGTTGAAGTCTTTTTCCCGGGGGGAGATGATCAGACCGGCGAAGTCTACGCAGCCGGGACTGAACAGGATGTTTTCCTCTCCTTCCGCGAAGAATTGCCACGGGCGGTGTTGGCGACGGGGAAAGATGACCACCCACCATTCGTCGTTTTCGTACCAGGCAAAGAGGTTCATCATGGGTTCCGGGTCATTCGGGATGTGATGTCCCATAACTGATCGTATTTTTTCAAACGTGTCGGTCAGTTGTTTCCGGTTGCCGGAATGAAGAATGATATTTTTGCGCAGGTAATTGTTGATGCTTTCGATGGTTGTTTCCCGGGATTCGGAAATCCACAAGATTTCTTTCGGGCAGCGGTTTACATCGGTTTCCAGGGGCATGATGTGACGGGGTGCCAGTTGGAAATGAAAGTGATCCGGGGCAGAGGCTCCGCTACGGGGACCGTTGTAAAAAATCGTGTACTCCGGATAAGTTTCTGCTATGGCCAGCATATCTTGGAAATGTCCCTCGATGAGCTGGGGGGTATGTTGTTTTGCCGGAACCGTGTAATGGCGGTCGAATATGGGATAAGGGTTTACTCGTATATCCAGTGCGGAATTATAATCGAAACTGATTTGTTCCGGTGGTATGTTTCCTTTACACAGGAAGCAGGCTCTCGCCTTGAGCGACTGCTCGTCTATTTTGGCCACGGCTGATTGAATCCGGTCCGGGTTGTGCTGGATGCGAATCTGGAATCCCTCGAAATCGATCGTGCGATAGATGACATTTCGCAAGCGTTCGTAATTACCCCGGGCCAAGGGCCAAGAGGCTAGTTGTGATTGTGTAAATTCGTCGAAAAACATGACAGGGGATGGATTTTGGATTTTTGATTTACGATTTTTGATTTATGATTTTTCTTCGTTTTCAATTTTCTGTTGTCTGGCCAATATCTCGATCATACGTATTTTGTCCTTATAGTAGTTATTCGCGTTTACACGTTGGATGTTCAAGTCCGCATCGGAATTGCCTTCCCAACGGCGACACAAATATAATGGTTCGTAGATACGTTCGATCCGATATTCGCGAGAAATGGCGAGTGCCGTGGCGTAATCTTCCCCGTAACTGACGTTCGGGATTCTGATTTGCCGGAGTAATGGCGTGTAAAATGCACGGGGAGCCCCCAGTCCGTTGACGCGTAAGGCGTTGTTACGCCCGTTGTCCGGCGTCCACTCCTTGTGGTCAATGATGCCGGGAGGTATCTCTTCTAGCTTGAAGTTCACCATCTTGTAGCTGCCGATGACCATGGCACACTGGTGTTCGTGGAACGTGTCGACGATGCGTTGAAGGACGTGGTGATTGATGTACAAATCATCGCTATCCAGTTGAATGGCAAATCGTCCGCAATGTTCGTCCATGATGGCATGTGTCCAGCATCCCCCGATGCCCAGGTCGGTGCGGGAAGGGATGATGTGGATGATTTGAGGGTGTTGTTGGGCCATTTTTTGGATGATGGCGGTTGTGTTGTCGGTGGAATGATTATCGACAGCGAGAATATTGTACTTGAAATTTGTCTGTTGTGAAAGGACGGATTCGATGGCTTCCGCTATGGTCTTTTCCCGGTTACGGACGGGAATGATGACGGATGCTTCGGTTTCAAATTTCTCCTCTTGGAACGGGACGGTTTTGAACACGGGGGAAAGGTAGGCCCCGATAGCCTTCAAGTGGGCGGTGAACGCCTGTTCCATTTCAATTTGTACTTCCCGGTTACGAGGGTTCACGTAATCAAATTGCTTTTCACCGGAACGCCGGGAGTCGTGTTCTTTCTCCGTGTACAGGAATTCGGGGATCCGGAAAATCAATCCTTCCCGGGAAAGACGCAGGCGCAGATCGTAGAGTGCGGCGAAATGGTACTCCGTGTCCATTTCACGGATGACTTTCTTTAACGCGTCTGTTCTGAATAAAAGTATTGATCCGAAGTCAAAATCGTCCCTGACGCTTCCCGGTTGATAATCAATCGTCGGGTGTGCTGTTGGCTGTCCGTTTTGTTCCGAGTAATAATCCGAGTAAAGCATGACGGCTCCCGTGGCTTGTGCTACCTGGAGAAAACGTTCTTGAGCGTGTTCCCCAAGCCGGGGAGTCGGGTATTTCGTGTAAAAAAAGACATAAGGGGTATCTATCGCGGTTGCGATTTTCCGTAACGTGGCCGTTTGTTCAAAATGCACGTAGGTATCTGTCTGTTCGTCTCTTTTTAGCCTGTGTATGATACAAGAAATGATAGACATAAATTACAAATTTAAGGTTTAAGCCAAAGATATATCTTTTTGTAGAAAGAGTATGAATTTCGGCGTATTTAAAGTGAAAATATCTATTAGGATTGAAGTATTAATAGAGCATTTTTGGATAAGTGTTTCCATGAGCCTTCCTTTTTTGCAAATATACAAAAAGTGTACTTTTAAAAGTACACTTTTTGTAGAAAAACGTTCCGCGTAAGGAACACTTTGTCGTGTAAGAAGGTGTGTTAAAACTCCATCCCTCTCTTTCTGGTTACTTCTCCTCAGGCAGGAGAAGAAAGAGGTGGCAGCGAAGTTGACGGAGGAGTTTTATGTGAAAAACAAATTTTGACACATTTACTTGACAATATTGTTGTGAATTGTTTCATAAATTTTAGTGTTATTGTTTTGTTATTCTTGGGCAAAGATCGTTTTTTTACTACTTTTATACACGCGTAAATCAGTATAATAATCCTTGGGAAAAATGAAATGGTGCAGGATGAGTTATTAATCGAGCAGTTGAATCAAAAGCAGGTGGGAGCCTTTAAAATATTGTTTGACCGGTTCTATCGTTATCTCGTGTTATATGCCATGAAATGGGTGGAGAGACAGGAGGTTGCCGAGGATATCGTGCAGGATTTGTTCGTGCAGGTATGGGAGCGGGACACGCTTTATAGTTCTTATTACGGTTTTAAAAACTTTTTGTACCATTCGGTGAAGAATGCTTCCTTGGATTACTTGAAACACAAGGAGGTGGAGGGAAAATACGTTCGTTATGCGCTTCGGCATTCAGAGACCGGGGAGATGCCGGAGTTGGAGATGATGAAAGAGGAGGTGTATCGTCGTTTGTATCTGGTGCTGGATGAATTACCGAGGCGATGTCAGGAAGTGTTCAGGTATTATTTGGATGGGAAAAAGAATAGTGAGATTGCGGAAATATTGCATATATCGGAATTGACCGTGAAGGCTCAAAAACGGGATGCGATAAGTTATTTACGGAAAAGATTGGGAAACGTGTATCTGCTATGTGTTTTATTTAGAGTTGGTTTCATGTAATGAAAAATATATTCTAAAAAAGATCGATTTTTTATACTCCTTTTTATACCTCTTGTCGTCTTTGGTGTAAAATAACAGAGATGATGAGAGATTACGATGAGAATATAGTACAGCTAATCCAACTTTACCTCACGGGAGATTTGTCCGAGGAGGAAAAAGTGAAGTTGGAAGACTGGATTCGCGGGGACTCTTCACGTAAACGGTTGTTTGATGAAATTTGCGAAGAGAGGAATGTTGTCCGTGATCTTGAAGTTTACGAACGGGTGAACAAGGAGAGTGCATGGGAAAAGGTCGTTTGCCGGGGGAATATTAAGCTGCAACATTCACCTCGTCGGTTGGGGTGGTATCGCTGGGTGGCTGCCGTGATGCTTCCGGTGATGGTGGCTGCGGGATATTTTATAAGAGAAATGAAGCGGGATTCTTTGCAGCAGGGAGTGGAGATCGCAAGTATTGAACCGGGAAAGAGCAAGGCAATTCTGCGGTTGGGAAATAATCGCGTGCTTGAAATAACGAAGGAGCGAGAGACCCATGTTGACGTGGCGGAAGGAATTGCTGCAACCAATAACTCGTCGGGAATGATTTATCCGGAACAGGTGGCAACCGGCAAAACAGAGTATAACGTGTTGGAGATTCCCCGCGGGGGCGAATACACGGTGACGTTGTCCGACGGTACGGTGGTTCACCTGAATTCCGGAAGTGAGTTACGTTATCCGGTGGCTTTCGGTGCGGAGCGGCGGGAGGTATTCCTTTCTGGGGAAGGGTATTTTGAGGTGGTAAAAGATTCTGTCCGTCCTTTTTTCGTGAACGCGGATAAGTTGAAAATCCGGGTGTACGGTACTTCATTTAACGTGAATACCTATGATCTTGAAAATATACAGACCGTTTTGGTTGAGGGAAAGATTGGCATTCAGACGATGAATATGAATACGGAGTACATGGTGAAACCGGGACAATTGGCCCTTTATAATCAAGAGAAAGGTACGATGGAGATTCTGAACGTGGATGTACAGCTTTACGTGGCGTGGAAGGACCATGAATTTATGTTTGATGACGAAAGTTTGGAGAAGATCATGAACCGCTTATCTTTATGGTATGATGTAGATGTATTTTTCCAGACGGCGAGTTTGAAACAGTTACACTTTACCGGGCATTTAGGGCGATACGATGATATTTCCCATATCCTTGATGCTATATCGGGTGTGACCCAAGTGAAATTCTCTGTAAAAGGAAGGACGATTATAGTGATGGAATAAAGAAATAGCGGAAAATGTTACGAGCATTCTCCGCCATCAATGATAATAGGACAAATAGGCTATTGTTACGAGCTGAGCCTACTTGTAAATACTAACATTCTAATGACAAAGGTATGGAAAAATTTCTGTTATGCCTTCGGGTTTACCGACTTCATGGGCAAAAATTCTGGAAAACTATGAAACTTTTTATGATTTTGATGTGCTGTTTCACATTTTCCCTTTCGGCAAATAGTTTTGCCCAACAGGAAAAAGTTAATCTGGATTTGCGAGATGTGTCGATCAAGACATTATTTAGTGAGATCCAGCGTCAAACCAAGTTGCATTTCATTTTTAGTAGCGAGCAGGCGAATCGTTTGGACAAATTGACGGTGAAGGCAACGGATGAAACGGTGAAATCTGTTTTAGATCGGATTTTCGAGGGAACGGGTTTTAGTTATACGTTTCGGGATGATATTATCATGGTGCGGTTTGAAGGAGAGCAAGCGGCACAGCAGGTGAAGAAAGAAATGGAAATCCGGGGTGTGGTGAAAGACAAAAACGGGGATCCTTTGCCGGGAGTGACGGTGCTTGTGGGGGGAACCACTTTGGGTACGGCCACAGATGGGAAAGGGGAATTTCTGTTGAAAGTTCCCGAACAGGAGAGTGTGGCGTTGCATTTTTCTTTCGTGGGGATGAAGACGCGGGAACTTGTATTTAAAAAAGGCCAGCAACCGTTGACGGTGGTGATGGAGGAAGATTCTGAAAGTATCGAGGAGATTGTGGTGACAGGGTATCAACAAATTGAAAAGAGAAACCTGACGAGTTCCGTGGTAACGGTGAAAACCAGTGAGTTGCAAACGATTGGAGCATCCAGTATCGAACAAATGCTACAAGGTGTGGTTCCGGGGCTTTCCGTGGTAAATACTTCGGCCTCTCCGGGAGCGGCTCCGAAAATTCGTATCCGGGGTACGGCAACGATTGCCGGAAATGCCGATCCTTTGTGGGTGTTGGATGGCGTTATATTGGAAAATTCTGTGCCGGTTACGGCTGCCGATTTGAATAGTCCGGACGTGATGAATATGTTTAATTCCGTGATTGGTGGAATTAACCCGAATGATATCGAGAGTATTACCGTGTTGAAAGATGCATCTGCAACAGCCATTTACGGAACTCGTGCAGCAAACGGGGTTATTGTTGTTACCACGAAGAAAGGGAAAGCGAATAGTTTTAATATTTCGTACCAACATACGTCAAGCATAAGTATCCGGCCTCATTATGACGATTTTGATTTATTGAATTCAAAAGAGCGTGTTGCCTTGGCTTGGGAAAATTATGAGGATGGTTTGTCGTTGTGGGGTGGAACTTACGCGGATGGAATTTCGGGATTAGAGGGCTTGTTGAATAGTTATGCTCTAGGACAGATTTCGAAAGACCAATTGAATACGATGGTTAATAAATTGGAAGAAGTAAATACGGATTGGTTTAAAATCCTGTTCCGAAATGCTTATACTCAAACTCACAATTTGAGTGTTTCCGGGGGAACAGAGAAAACGAATTACTATATTTCGCTAAATTACAACGGAGAAGAGGGAGTGGATAAGGCGAGTGAATATAAAAATTATGGAGGGATGGTAAAACTCAACACTCAGTTGTTTCAAGGAGTGAATATGGGGGCTATTGTTCAAGTCGATCGTCGGGACCGTGAGATGTATCATTCTTCGCTAGATTTATTTAATTATGCGGTTCGTTCCTCTAGGGCAATCCCATTACGGGAAGATAATGGCGATTTGCATTATTATATAGGAAGCGTGTCTGGGCGTGCAAGTAAAATTAATGTATTGAATGAATTGGCAAATTCCGGTAACGAGAGCACCCAAACCGATGCGAAGGGTATTGTCAATCTTACAGTAAATCTGTATAAAGGCTTAAAATATGAAGGGTTATTCAGTTATGCCTCTTCCCATTCGACCGCTCGGGATTATGCCACGGAAAAAACGGCTTACGTGGCAACGATTAGAGGTTATGGATATGGAGAAGGATCGGAAGACAATGTAAAGAAATCTCCTTTACCTTATGGTGGCGTATATAACGAAACAACCTACGAGCAACGCTCTTCGTTGATTCGGAATGGACTGACTTATAAAGGTAGTTTGATGGACGATTTGTCAATCGATGTTTTATTAGGGCAAGAGTTTAGAAATACGAATTATAAAGGCTTAACGTCAAATATTTACGGGTATTTCCACGACCGGGGGAATACATTTTACGAACCGGCTTTAGGAGAATCAACGGGACATTTGAAACGGAATAAAACGACCCGTAATCTGGTCGACCGTTCCAATATATCTTATTACGGGGTGATCTCTGCCATGTATGACAATCGTTACGTGTTGAATGCCAATATCCGCTTTGACGGATCAAATCTTTTCGGGTCAAATCCCAAATATCGGTATTTACCTTTATGGTCTGTTTCCGGAAGATGGATTATTAGTAATGAATCGTTTTTATCGGATAACACGCTTATAAGTAACCTGGCACTTCGAGCCTCTTACGGGTTGAGGGGAAATATCGTGGAGGATAGCAGCCCTTCGATTATTGCGGCGGCCTTGCCACCGAATGCGGTAACCGGTTTGTTTGAAATGGAAATACAACAAGCTCCTAATCCCGATTTGAAATGGGAAACAACCGCTTCATTTAATGCCGGTTTGGAAATTGCCTTGTTTGACAATCGTTTATCATTGGATATCGACTATTATTTGGATAAAAGCAAGGATTTGATTGCTTACAAGGGCGTGTCGTCCGTGTCCGGTTTCTCGGGAAAATACGTTAATTACGCGAATGTCACTAATCAAGGACTTGACGTTGCTTTGAGTGGAACAATTCTCAAGAGTAAAGATTGGAATTGGACGGCTGCTTTTAATATGGGGTATGTAAAAAATGAAGTGACAAAATCCAAAAGTACGGCACAGACAAAATATTTGGTGCAAAGTGTTTATACCCCCGGGGAAGTCTACGAGGGAAAACCTGTTAACGGCATGTTTTCGTATCGTTTTGCGAAGTTGGACGGTAAAGGAATGCCGATGTTCTACGATAAAGATGGAAACGTGTTAGGCGTGGATAGCGATGAAATCGTGAACTTCCCTTATGATATTGAAAATCTGAAATATGAAGGGACAAGGGATCCGATGTTATCCGGTGGATTGAATACAAGGGTTGCATATAAAAATGTCTCTTTATCCATGTTGTTTGCTTTCGGGTTGAAAAATGTTGTTCGTCTGCCTTCTCGGGCTTATGTATCGGCACCCAATTCGGATGAAAATGCAAATAGCAGTATAAAAGATCGTTGGAGACCGGGACAGGATAACACGGGAAAGACAATTCCGGCCTTATCTTCCGGAGATGGTTTGATCATGACGGCTGACGATAATTTCTATGCCACGGACTGGTATAATTTGTCGGATGCTACCGTGGTTCCGGGAGACTATCTACGTTTTAGAAATTTAATGATCGAATATCGATTGCCTCTTCGTTGGGTGAATAAAGTGGTTATTGGAGATAAAAAATTGAGTAGTGTTACATTGAAATTCCAGGCACAAAACCTGTTTGTGTTGGCAGACAAACGTTTAAAGGGCTATGATCCGGAAACGATTAATTACACGACGAATGCTTACGGTTCCTTACCCTTAGCCAGAACATTTACCTTGGGATTGAATGTCAATTTTTAAATGAAAGATTATGGAAAAGAAATATTTATATAAATTATTCATCGTGAGTCTCTGTCTGTTTTTGGGGGCTTGCGAGGGGTATTTGAACGAGATTCCTCAAAACAAACAGAAGCTATCGACAACGGATGATTATGATCAGTTACTTAATAATGCGTACTTGACCAAGGCCGTACTTCCTTATATCGATGTTCTAACGGATGACGTGGATTATATGGCGGCAGATAGGCAACCGAATTTTGCCAATAGTGCCGATACGTATTTAGGAGCTCATTTGTGGGATAATAGCATTGAGACTACCATGCCGAATGGCGATGAGACATTTGAAAAATTTTATAATAGCATCTTTAATACCAATGTAATTATTGGGAATATCGACAATGCCATTGGAGACGTGTTGGATGAAGCAATTGTTCGACAAACTCGTGATCATATTAAAGGAGAGGCGTATGCTTTACGGGCTTTCCGTTATTTTTATCTGGTAAATATGTATGCGGCACCTTACGATCCGGCTACTTGTGAGAAAGAGCCTGGAATTCCGATTAATTTGGAAATGACGGCAGAAGATAAAGCTTATCATCGATCATCGTTAAAGGTTGTATATGAACAGATTGTAGATGATTTGGAAAAAGCCATTCCCCTGTTGGAAAATAATCCGATGGATACTGACAAAACCCGTTTTTCTGCTCTTGCGGCAAAGGCGTTGTTGGCAAAAGTGTATCTGTATATGCAAGAGTGGGATCTTGCAATAGAACAAGCGGAAAAGGTGATAAAAGCTAATCCTGCACTGTTTGATTTGCGAGATGCGGGAGAGAACCCGGTTATCTATACGGAGACACCTTTAAGTTATTGGAGTCCAGAGGATGTTCCCGGTATAGGTTATTTGGATGAGGAAAATGATAATGTATTGTTCGTTAATGGAATTAATGAGCTTTATATGATTTTAAGTGGGGATATTGCCGAAACCGTTTTTTACCCGAGCGAAACTCTATTTAATGTGTATGAAGCAGGGGATGTACGCAGGTATTATTTCATGAAGAGAAATTTGTCGGGCCGTCTTCGTTATGTAAAAAACAGGTATTATTCATTGAGCTACTCTAATTTTGTCGTTCAATTGAGTTCTGAATATGGTTATACCCGAGCAATTCGGACGGAAGATATGTATTTGATTCTAGCGGAGGCTTATGCTCACAAAACTGATGGAATTGCTACTGCCGTGGGATATTTGAATACGTTGCGCGAGGTGAAATTCAGAACACAGGACTTTGAGACCACGGGAAGGCTTCATGCTACTGATTTTAATCAACAGACATTGTTAGAAACCATTTGGAATGAAAGGAGACGGGAATTCTGTTTTGAAGAGCAGCGTTGGTTTGATCTTCGGCGTACGACCCGGCCTTCCATCACCCATTATGGAATTACCGGAAATGCTACTTTGCAGAAAGATGATCCTCGTTATGTATTGCAAATTCCGCAAAAAGAGTTGAATTCAAATCCTGAAATCGGTGCTAATCCCAGATAAACGCATGAATATGAAAACAAAATATGGAATAATGATATTATTAGGCTGGTTGTTATTAGGATCGGCTTGTAATGAAGGTGATTTAACCTCGGAATTCACTTATAACGGTCCGATTCCGGCAATTGCTGACGGGCCTTCGGAGGCTCAAAAAATTTGTTATGAGTTGTATCAAAAATACGACCATCACGTGTATTACACGTTAAGCGGCGATGAAGCGTTGCATACGAATGTCGGTATTACTCAAACAAATATGATTGCGTATAATTATCCGGATGCATTACCTTTGGTGGCTGCTGACGAGAAAACGGCAGAGTCTTTTCTAAAATTATTACAAACATTCTATAATGCTTTGCCTGAAACGATTGTGAAAACGACAGTTATCAAACGCCAAGTTTTGATAAAGGAGAATATTTGGTTTGATGAACTAGGAAGATATATGGGCTATTTCGGGATGATGGTGCCGACTCCGAATTTGAGCATCGGTTATGCCGAGGAAATGCAAGGTATTATTTATTGGGGAGGAATGAATGATGCTATTGGCGTACAACCGGAACTTTGGAAATATAGCCTTGCAAACAGTTTCTTTAAAGCTAGAACGATATCTTATTATGCGTTAGATATGCCTTCTCCGGATGCTTTTATTCTAGTGTCGAAAGGGAAATATTTTAATGAAATGTCATATGAAGAACAAGGCGATGCAATGATGGAAATGTTGGATTGGATGACGGGGGAATGGAATATGGATTATATAAGAAGTTTAGGTTTTGTAGATCCTTATCCGTTTTTTATGTTGCAAAGTAATTACATGCCGAATGAAGATATGGCTACTTACGCGGCGTGGATAGTTTGTAATCCTCTCGAGGAGCGTCAGGAAATATTGGATAATTATCCGCTTGTGAAAAAAAGATATGATCTTACGTTGGAATATTACAAGAAGAATTTAGGAGTAGATTTAGAAGAATTTTGTGAGTTCTGGGTGAATGTAACGATTGAATGAATGAAAAGTTTGTAAAAGATAAATATTTGAATATGAAAAAATATTGTATATTCTTTTGGTGTTTAGGAGTTTTAGCTGCCTGTCAACGAGAATCCGGGTATAAGATTATTGGATCGGTTCCCGGTACTCCCGATGGCATGAAAGTATATTTATATAATTGGAATACTCCCGTGGACTCCGGTGTGGTGAAGAGTGGTAAATTCGTGTTAATGGGGAAGGTGGATGTGCCTGTACGTTACCAGTTATGGGTTGATTTGTCGCCGGATAAAAAGGCAAATTTTGAGAAAGATATGCGCGGTTCGGATATTTTCGTTGATAACACGGATATACGATACGAGACGCCTTCGATCGATTCTTTAGCTTCTCGAATGAGTTTCCAAAGAGAAGCGGTAAAAGGCAACGTGTCGGTAGTAGGTTCTCCAGCGCATGATTTGTATCTGAAATATAAGGAAAAAATCAAACCTTATCGTGATAAAAATAGTGCGGCTTGGAATAAATATTTGGAAGTTTATCATATTCCGGCTCTTGATGGGGTATTTAATACCCGTGAGGGTATTGCCTTGGTTCGGCAAATACAAGCTGCAGAAAAAGAAATGAAAAGAATACAGTGGGATTTTATAGCTGAAAATCCCATGTCATCGGTATCTATTGATGTTGCTCAAAATATCGTTTTTTCTTCAAAACTTTCAAAAGCAGAAATGGATAGACTTTTACAAATGATCGATCCTTCTTTGCATCATGTTGTGGCGTATAAGGAATTAAAAGAAAGTATGGAAGATTTGTACCCAATCGCAATTGGAGAGAAATATAGAGATATAGAGGTTGTTAACGAGGAAGGGAAGACCGTGCATTTGGCTGATTACGTGAAATCGGGACAGTATAATATGGTGGAATTTTGGGCGTCTTGGTGCGGTCCCTGCCGGGGAGAGATTCCTCATTTGCGTCATGTGTATGATATCTACGGAAAAGGTGAAGATGCGTTTAACATGATAAGTATTTCTATTGATAATAAAGAAGACGATTGGAAAAAAGCTTTGAAAGAAGAGGAAATGAAGTGGGTTCAATTGTGTGATCCTAAAGGGTTTGAGGGGAGCGTTGTCAATAAATATAAAATTAGAGGTATTCCTTTCTGTTTGATTTTGGATCGGGAAGGGCGTATCATAGATCACGGGGTGAGAGGGGCGGAATTGGACGTGGTATTAGTAGATTTGTTGGGAGATCGTTATGAAAAGTAAATAGCTTCTCGTAAACTATACACAGTGGAAAATTCTTCCAGCTTCTGAAAAGAAGTTTGGAAGAATTTTTTGGGTATTAGGGCAATCTTTCATAACAACCGATGTGATGTTGTACGGTTGCGGTTCATGCCTGTTTCCCTTTTGTTTTCCATGGCTTGAATACCGATATGATTACTACCACAGCAAGCAGAAGTAATTGTATAGGTCCCCATATAGCACTTACAGCGAGATTTCTGTTATAAACATCCTGATTGACCATATACCAATCAATTTCATGAACATTCCCTTTTACAGCCGGTCCCATGATAATCCACCCGATCAGTACCATTACTATAGTCAAAATCCATTTAACTGTCAACCAATGCTGCTTGAAGAAGCCCCATTTTGTCCATGCTCCGTAAACAATTGCGGTAAGAATAATGCCAATGACTCCGCCGAAGATCAGCAGATCGTCGAGAATTTTTATCGCTAATGATAAAGTGAACATTCCTTCAGGGGTAGTAGGCGTAATCGTGACCCTGAGCAAGTTCATCGCTATTCCGCAGCCAATCCAAAGGATTGCGGCAAACAAATGAAATATTTTCAACCATTTCAGGTTAACAGAATTAGCAGTTTTCATAATTCGTCTTTTTAACGCGAAAATACAACAATGATTTGAAATAACGCAGATTTTCCTCCCCACTGCGTCTGGCTTAATGCCAAAAACAACTGCGTGCCTATACAGCACTTGTGGCAAGATTTCCGTTATAGACGTGACAAACATTTGGTGGATAACGGCAAAAACGTCAAAAACATTTGGTGGATAACGGCATTTTGCGATTTTAAATTTGGTGGGATGCTTTTTTTGGATTATATTCGCCATAAGAATTGAGAATAATGGAAGAGAATAAGATCTATTTTAAAAGAAAAATGTACGATACCATGCTCAAATGGAAATCTGAGCGCAATGGTGATACCGCATTATTAATCCAAGGAGCCAGGCGTATTGGTAAATCAACAATAGCAGAGGAATTTGCTCGTCATGAGTATAAATCATACCTATTGATAGATTTTTCAAGAATATCCAAGGAAGTAACTGATTTGTTCAATGATATCTCGGATTTGAATTATTTGTTTTTAAGATTGCAATTTATCTATCAAGTGCAGTTGTATGAAAGGGAATCTGTAATAATTTTTGATGAAGTACAATTACAGCCTCTGGCGAGACAAGCAATCAAACACCTCGTGAAAGATCATAGATATGACTATATAGAGACGGGATCCTTAATATCAGTTCGATCAAAAAGTCGTGATATAATAATTCCAAGTGAAGAGACAAAAGTCGATATGTACCCCATGGATTACGAAGAATTTAGATGGGCACTTGGTGATACTGCAACAATTCCCTTATTGCGAACCGCTTTTGAAAAAAAACTCCCGTTAGGAGATGCCGTTCATCGTAAACTGATGCGAGATTTTCGCCTGTATATGCTTGTTGGAGGGATGCCTCAGGCGGTTTCTGCTTATATTAAAACGAATAATTTTTCAATTGTTGATGTCGCGAAACGGGATATCATCGCTTTGTATGAAGAAGATTTTGGGAAAATCGATGATTCGGGAAAGGCGAAGTCGATGTATGATGTGATTCCTGCACAATTAAGTAAAAATGTGTTACGTTATCAAGTGGGAAAGGCTATTCCTAACGAAAAGGTGGATAGAATAATAAATATTGTGAAGGAAATGGAGGATTCGATGACGGTTAATGTTGCATTTCATTCTGACGACCCGAATGTCGGTTTGGCGTTGACAAAAAATGACGAATATTTCAAAATGTATGCCTCGGATACAGGTCTGTTCGTAACACTTGCATTTAAAGATCGTGATATTACAGAAAATGTCATTTATGATAAATTGCTTAGCGATAAACTTGGTACAAACTTGGGATACGTTTATGAAAATGTCATAGCCCAAATGTTAAAAGCTACCGGGAAGAATTTATTTTACCATACAATTCCCTATGCCGAAGGTAAAAAGTATTATGAAATCGATTTTGTCATACCCGATGGGCATAAGATATCTCCCATAGAGGTGAAATCTTCAGGGTATAAATCTCATAAATCATTGGATCAGTTTTGCATTAAATACTCCGATCGGATCATGAATAAATACGTGATTTATACAAAAGATTATAAGAGAGAGAATGGCATCGATTATATTCCGGTTTATATGACCATGTTTTTATAACCGTATACAAAGGAAAATTTATAACTTTTGTCGAAATACCTGCAAAAGTTACAACATTCGCGGGTAATAAACCGCAAAATCTGCGGTTTATTACCCGCGAACGTACCCAGCCAACGGGCTACTCCTTGTAGTACACTCGTTTCACGCGGAAAGAGATGCCTGTAAGTACTTCGTACGGGATGGTCCCCAGTTGTTCCGCCAATTCGGTCACGGGAATGTGTTTCCCGAAAATCTCGACCTCGTCCCCGATGGCGGCATCCGTGTCCGTGATGTCGATCATGCAGGTATCCATGCAGATGTTACCTATAATCGGAACCCGTTTCCCCTTGACGAATACGTTGCCGATGCGGTTGCTCAAATGACGGTTGAGCCCGTCGGCATACCCCACGGGGATCACGGCAATCCGGGAGGGGCGGGTCGTGTAGCTTTTACGTCCGTAGCCGATGGATTGACCTTCGGGAACGTTGCGGATGGAGGAAATGTAGGTTTTGAAACTGCTTACGGCTTGGAGTTGGGCATTCGCGGCACTGATGCCGTGTAAACCGATACCGAGACGAACCATGTCGAAATGGTATTGCGGGAACCGTTCGATGCCGGCGGAATTCAAAATGTGACGCCAGATTTTGTAGTTAAATTGGGCTTGGATGCGTTCGGTCATACGTTCAAACAGGTGGATTTGGCCCAAGGTGAATTCATCGTGCTTGGCTTCGTCACTTCCCGCGAGATGAGAAAACATGGAACGGATGTACACGGAACGTTCGGTATTGAAAAATTCCAATAATTGCGGGATATCCTGTTCATCAAAACCGGAACGGTTCATGCCGGTGTTCAGTTTGATATGTACGGGGAAACGCTTGATCCCGTGTTTTTTCAGTGCCTGGTTGAAATCTTCCAAAATGTCCAGGGCGTAGATTTCCGGTTCCAAGTTAAACATGATCATGTTGTCAAAAGCTTCCCGTTCGGGGTTCATGACAGCGATGGGAATGGTGATGCCCGCGGCACGCAGTTCGATTCCCTCGTCGGCAAAAGCGACCATGAGATAATCCACCCGATGGTATTGTAGCAAGGAGGCAATCTCACGGGAACCGCTACCGTACGAAAAAGCTTTTACCATGACGGCGAGGTGTGCGTCGGTCAATGACCGGAAGTGATTTAGATTGTAAACCATGGCATCCAGGTCGACTTCCAGAATGGTGCTGTGGGATTGCTTTTGCAGGAACCCGGCGATATATTCGAATTGGAAGGCCCGCGCACCTTTGATCAAGATTATTTGGTTTTTGAAATTCTCCCGGTCTTCCTGGCGGAGAAAATGTTCCGTGTCTTCGTAAAAGCGGGAATTGACCGCGAAATTATGGCGATGTTCACAGAGGTGTTTGCCGATACCGATAAATAAAGAGATGTTTGCCTGTCGAAGGGTCTCCGCGATAGAAGGGTAAAGATCGTCTCCAGCTTTTCCCGTGTCCATGAAATCGGAAAGGATAACAACCCGCTCTTTCGAGGAATCCTGTGTTGCCAATATGTTCAATGCCAGTTGGAACGAGGAGGGGTCTGAATTGTAATAGTCATTCACGAGCGTGCAATTGTTGATGCCGTCTTTGATTTCAAGGCGCATGGCTATGGCGGAAAGTTGTTGCACTCGGGAATAAATGGTATCCGGAGAGTAGCGTTTTAACAGCATGGTGCTGACAACGTTCATGCAGTTCTCGAATGAGGCGATGTCCGCGAAAGGAATGTCCAGCCTGAAATTGGTACCGTTGTACGTGATTTGTACTTCCCGGTGCCCCCCCGTAATATTTAGTGTTTTTACTTGAATTTGCGCGTTCTCGTCTTCCCCCCAGAGTAAGCACGAGACGGTGGCGGGCAATTGTGTTTTGATATATTCCATGGCCTCTCCCGATTGCCCGATCACCCAGGAACAGGACGTGAAAAGTTGGGCTTTTTCGGCTAGTTTTTCTTGCGTGGAGGCGAAGTTTTCACCGTGTGCATCCCCGAGATGAGTGAAGATTCCTACCGTTGGCCGGATCATTTGTTGCAGGCGTTTCATCTCCCCTTTTTGGGATATTCCCGCCTCGATGATGGCGATTTCGGTGCGGGCATCGATTCCCAACAGAGATAGGGGGACGCCTACTTGAGAGTTGTAACTCCGGGGACTCCGGTAGATTAGGAAGTCCTTTGACAGGAGTTGGTATAGCCATTCTTTCACGACGGTTTTCCCGTTACTTCCGGTAATGCCGATGACTTCGGCGTTGACCTGTTGACGATGGTGGGCTGCCAGCTGTTGCAAGGCCGCCAATACGTTTTCAACGACGATCAGGTTGGCTTCTGTCAGTAGTTTGAATTCTTCCCGGAATTCACTGATGACAAATGCTCGAACCCCATCCGCGTATAGGGTTGGGATGTAATCGTGCCCGTTGTGATTGTTACCTGTTAAAGCAAAAAATAGCGTGTGTTCGGGCGTGACGACCGAGCGGCTGTCGATGCTATATTCCGTGATCTCCACGGGTATCCCGCTATGTAATGTACCGTTAATGATTTCGGCGATTTCGTTCATAAGATTTGAAAATTGAAAATTGAAAATTGAAAATGAAGGATTTGCAATTTTCAATGATGTTGTTTTTATAAAGGCAAAGCTACGGATTTTAGGGGTTGGATTTACCTGTGGGGTAAAGAAAATTTTGCTGTCGGAGTGGCAAGTTGTATGGTGTTGTTTGGGGGGTGATTCGTAACAGTTTGGGGCGTGTTAAGCGGCAATAGACGTGTGACAGAGGTGTCCCCTAGGTTTCACGGCCGTTTGGGAACTGACTTTGCTCACTCGGGGACATGTGATACTTAGGGGGTTGACCGCTTATTTCGGGCTTATTTCCCGATGAATTGTGTCGAATTAGAGTAGGGGCGCGAAGAGACGGGCCAGGGATTCCCGGATTTTATCTCGTTTGGGGCGGAATTTCCAGCGTTGGATGCTGATTTCAGTGCTGCCTTTCAGGTCGTTCAGAAAATCAGAACCGAGTTGGCGGCTGACGTTGCGGTCGTAGATGATGAGGTTGACTTCGAAGTTTTGTTCGAAACTACGGATGTCCATGTTGGCGGTACCCACGGAAGATACCAGCCCGTCCATGACGATTACTTTGCTATGGTTGAATCCTTTACGGTATTGAAATACTCGAACCCCGGCTTCCAGCAGTTCCTCCACGTAGGAGCGCGTGCACCAGTGCGTGAGTGTCGAATCGGATTTGTACGGGATCATGATGCGTACATCCACTCCACTCATGGCCGCGGTTTTCAGCGAGTTGATCGTGGTTTCACCCGGCATGAAATAGGGTGTCGAGATGAAAACGTACTTCTTGGCCATGTTGATCAGCGTGAAGTAGGCTTGCTGGATGGATGTCCAGTCGCTATCGGGACCTGAGGCCACGGTTTGAACGACCACGTTGCCGTCGACTTTCTTGTTGGGAAGGTATTCCGCTTTGTTTAGCAGAAGTTCCTGACGGACGAAGTACCAGTCGAACAGGAAGACCACTTGTAACGAGGTGACGGCTTCCCCTTTCACTTTCAGGTGGGTGTCGCGCCAGATACCGATGCCGGGTAATCCGTGCAGGTAGCGATCGGCGAAGTTTAACCCGCCGATGAAACCGGTGTCGCCATCCACGACCACAATTTTCCGGTGGTTCCGGTAGTTTACCTTGTTCGTGAACAGGGGGAAACGTACGGGGAGAAAGGGGTATATCTGGATTCCGGCAGCCTGCATCTCTTTGATGTAGCGTTTGGGTAATTTCCAAGATCCCACGTCGTCATAGATAACGCGCACTTCCACGCCTTCTTTGGCTTTCTCGATAAGCAGTTCTTTCAGTTGTTCCCCGAGTTCTCCTTTGTCAATGATATAGTATTCCAGATGAATGTATTTCTTCGCCTTGGCGATGGCCTTGAAAATCGAGCTGAAGGTGGCTTCCCCGTTGTTGAGAATTTCGACCGTGTTGTTACGGGAGAGGAGCGCCTTGCTGTTGTTTAGGAGCAAGGTCATCAACGGTTTGACCGCTTCCATGTCTTCTTTTTTCAGTAGTTCGGTTTTCTTGATACGTTGTTTCTGGTCCTCGCTCATGTATTGCAACCACTTGAAGTCGCCCAGTCCTTTCATGGAGAACATTTTGATCTTCCGATAGTTCATACCGAAGTAGATATAGAAAAATAGTCCGATGCCGGGGACGAGGATAAGGACGAGCATCCACGCGAGTGTACGTACCGGATTCCTGTTTTCCAGTATGATCGTGTATATGATCGCCAAAATGGTGAGGATATACAGCAGTATGCCGAGGTTAATCGCAATATTCGTCCAGTTCACGCAATTAAATTTTCAGTTTTCAATTTTCAGTTTTCAATTAAACCGTATCTTTGTTCCATGAATACGATGTTTGATTTACAGCAATACGCATTACAGGAGCTAAAGGATGCTTATACCGAGCATGAAATAAAAGTTTTATGCTCGCTTGCCTTTTGCCATCTGTTGCATTGTACAAATATAGAAATCCATCTTAAAAAACACGAATTTTTAGAGAAAAGCTTTATCGATAAATTCGTTCAAGTTGTGGAAGAGTTAAAAACGGATAAGCCGATTCAGTATATTTTGGGTGAAACGGAATTTGCCGGTATTGATTTTCAGTTAAATAGCGAAACGTTGATTCCCCGTCCGGAGACGGAAGAGTTGGTGATGTGGATTGTGGAATCGGGAGTACGGCCGGGTGCGAGGGTGCTGGATATAGGTACCGGAAGCGGGTGTATCATCGTGTCTTTGGGAAAGTTGTTGAAAGGGGGAAGGTTTTATGGGGTGGATATTTCCCCGGAGGCCGTGCGTCAAGCTGCCGATAATGCCCGGAGGAATGGCGTGGAGGTGGATTTTGAGGTTCGTGATATATTGCACTACGGTGAATGGGAATGGCCCGGTTTCGACGTGATCGTGAGTAATCCGCCGTATGTAAGGGAGTCGGAGAGGGAGTTTATGCATGATCGGGTGCTGAATTATGAGCCTTCCAGGGCTCTTTTCGTGCCGGATGCCGACCCGTTGATGTTTTACCGGAAGATTGCCGAATTCGGTCGCGATCATTTGAACGAGGGGGGGGCGTTGTTTTTTGAAATCAACGAGGCTTTGGGGAAAGAAACCGTCGAGTTGCTCCAGAAGATGGGGTACGAGGAGGTTGAGTTGCGGAAGGATATTAACGAGCGGGAAAGAATGGTAAAAGCCCGGGGGAATTTTAAATTCTAAATTCTAAATTTTAAATTACATCGAAAGTGGATGCGAAAAAAGCGTTGAATATAGTTGCCGGGCAGTGTAGTAAAAAGGAGTATTGTAGTTTTGATGTACTTAAGAAGTTACAACGCTGGGAGTTGGAGGAGAAAGATATTGCCGCGGTCATGGAGTTTTTGGTGAAGAATCATTTTTTGGATGATGCCCGTTTTGCCGAGGCGTATGCCCGGGATAAGCATCGTTTTAATCGTTGGGGGAAGTTGAAGATCATGCAGATGCTCCGCCAGAAGCGTGTGCCGGAACGGCTGATCGAACAGGCTTTGTCGGCTCTGCCCGATGAGGAAAACGATACGACGTGTCTGGCGTTGTTGAAACAAAAGAACCGGGGTTTGAAGGAGGAAGACCCGTATAAACGAAAAGCAAAGCTTTTTCGCTTTGCCTTGAGTCGTGGCTTTGATTATGAAACCATTAGCCGGTGTATCGATCAATTACAAGATTGAATCATCCCATATCACTTACTTTTTCCAACGCTTCCATGTTTGTGATCTTGATTTGCTTGCCGGAAAGTTCCAGTATACCTTCCGAGGCGAAGTTGGATAGCGTGCGGATGGCGTTGGACGTGGTCATGTTCGAGAGATTGGCCATATCTTCCCGGGAAAGGCAAATTTTCAGTGTTTTGTTATCATCTTCGAACCCGTACGTGTCTTTCAGTACAAGCAAAGCTTCGGCCAGGCGCCCGCGAATGTGTTTTTGCGTGAGCGTGACGGTTCGGCGGTTCGAGAAACCCAGGTCGGTGGCTAATGCCCGGATCACGTTCATGGCAACATCCGAGTTGCTGCGTACGATACCGAAAATGAGTTCGGTTTTCATGATGCAGACGATGGAGTCTTCCAAGGCTTCGGCCGATGCGATGTGCATTTCTTCGGCAAAGAAGGCCCGGTAACCGATGAACCCGACGGGTTTTGCCATGCGCACGATTTGTTCCCGTCCCGCGATGCCTTTCTTGGCGATTTTAGCTTTTCCGGTAATCAGACAAATTAACCCGAACGGTTTATTCCCTTCTTCGTAAATCAAGTCCCCTTTTCGGTACATCTTGCAAATGCTGGTTTGACGAATGATGCTTTTGCTGCTTTCGTCCAGGTTGGCAAAAAGGGAGTTGGGACTGTCAATGCAAATGTTGCAATATTTTTCGTGTAATTCTTTGTCTTTTATCGTTCTCATAAATTTATTTGGTGTTATAATTTGGCTACGAGTGGCACTCGGCGTCCGCTACCGAATGCTTTTTTACTGACTTTCAGTATCGGTGGACATTGGGCCCGTTTGTATTCGTTACGATTGACCAGGGTGAGCGTTTTTTCAACGACTTCGGGGGCAAATCCTTTCGCGATGATTTCTTGCTTGGAACTGTTTTCTTCAAGATATAATTTCAAGATAGCATCCAGCGTGTCGTAATCCGGCAGGGAGTCCTGGTCTTTTTGCCCGGGCCGCAGTTCGGCAGAGGGGGCTTTCGTGAGGGTATTTTCCGGGATCAATTCCCCGTTGCGGTTCATGTAACGGGATAGTTTGTACACGTCGGTTTTGTACACGTCTCCCAGCACGGAAAGCGATCCGCACAGGTCGCCGTATAAGGTGCCGTATCCCACGGCAGCCTCGCTTTTGTTGGACGTGTTTAGAAGGATGTTCCCGAATTTGTTGGAGATCGCCATAACAAGCGATCCGCGGATACGAGCTTGCAGGTTTTCTTCGGCCACGTTGAAGGGGGTGTCCTTGAAGACGGGTTTTAGCGTGGTAATAAAGCTATCGTATATCTCTTTTATGGGCAAGGTTTCGTGGGAGATTCCCAAATTTCTTGCCAGGTCGACGGCGTCCGTGACCGAGTGGTCGGTTGAAAATCGGGAAGGCATCAGTATGCCCAGCACGTTTTCTTTTCCAAGGGCTTCTGTTGCCAACGCGGCAACAAGGGCAGAATCAATTCCCCCGGAAAGCCCGAGTACGGCTTTCGAAAATCCGTTTTTGTGGAAGAAATCTTTTATTCCTAGAATGAGAGCATCGTGGATAAGGGCTATGCGGTCCGGTCCTTTTTCTTTGAGAGCCGGGGCGTTAAGCAGTCTTTCCGTGTCGATGATCATGAAGTCTTCTTTGAACGCGGCTAATTTGTACGTGGAAATTCCTTTGCTATTGACCACGAAAGAGTTTCCGTCAAATATCAAGGATGCGTTCGCTCCCACGTGATTGAGCGATATGAGCGGGCATTTCTGTTTGTGGGCGATGTATGACAGACTTTCTTTTCGATAAGCGAAGCTCTCCGTGGTGAAGGGTGTTGAGCCGACATGCACGATGAACGAGTCGGTTTTCTCGATCATGTTGGATTCGTATTCGTCGAAGATTACTCGGATGTTCTGATTCTTGTAGTGCAGGGGGGTGTTGGATTCCCCCGGGATGAAATACCGGCTTTCGTCGAAGACGTCGTAATCACTCAAGATGGTTTTGTTGACCCCGCCTCGTACTTCCCCGTCATACATGAAGAACATGGCGTTCATCAGTATACCGTCTTCCAGATCCAGGTTCGGGCCGCCTACTAATGCCGCGATGTTATGACATTGTTCTGCAATTTTTTCAATGTTGACACGACATTCGTTCACGAAATGTTCTTTCTCTAAAAGATCTTGCGGGTAAGCACCACAGATGGCATGTTCCGGAAATAGAACAAGTTCAGCCTTCATGGTCTTTGCCTTTTTTATGGCAGCAATAATAAGATCCCTGTTTTTGGAAATATCTCCGATGTGGTAGTTGATTTGAGGTATCGCTATTTTCATAATTCTGCACGTTGTATCCCTTGGCGGGATGGGTTGTTTGTAAGCGTCCAAATATATCTGGTAACTCTTTGGTAGCTTGTTTTGTTTATTTCTGCAAAAGTACGATTTTTGCAGAAAATAATGAATAAAGATTAGGAAGATTGTTTACCATGGATAAAAAAGAATTGCGAAAACAGATTAAAGTTTTGAAAAACCAGTATTCACTGGAGCAAAAGATAGAAATGTCTCGTCCCTTGTGGGAGGAGCTGGAACAAACGGATTTTTTTAAAGAGGCTCGAACCGTGTTGCTCTACTGGTCTATGGACGACGAGGTGTTCACGCATGATTATGTTTGCAAGTGGGCAGGAGAGAAGACCATCCTGTTGCCTTGCGTGAAGGGGGATGTGTTGGAATTGCGGGTGTTTAAGGGGATGGAGTCTCTGCAACCGGGAGAGGCTTTTGGTATACTGGAACCTGTCGGCGAGTTGTATACGGATTATGATGCAATAGATTTGATCGTGGTGCCGGGCGTGGCTTTTGATCACCGCGGGAATCGTTTGGGACGAGGACGCGGGTATTATGACAAAATTTTAAAAGAGACGCGGGTTGCCCGGAAGGTGGGGATTTGTTTCGGTTTCCAGTTCGTGGAAGAGGTGCCTGTTGATGAGTTGGACGTGCGGATGGATCTCGTGATCCATGGGATGGTGTAGTCTCTATAAGAATAAAGCTGCCCTTGAGGGGGCAGCTTTGTTTTTTCTTTTTTTATGATGATTAAGCTTCTTTCGGAGCTCCAACAGGACAAGTACCAGCACAAGCCCCGCATGAGATACATTCATCAGCATTGATTTGATAGTGATCATCACCCATAGAGATTGCTCCTACCGGGCATTCTGATTCACATGCTCCACAAGAAATACAATCATCAGATATTACGTAAGCCATTTCTAAAAAAATTTGTTTGTTAATAATGACGCAAAAATAAGACCTATAATTGAAACAAAAAACTTTTTCGAAATAAAAAGGGGTGTTCCGTGTGAAAAATTGTTGCTGAAAGGGGCAAGTTTTTGATTTTTTATTATTGATTATCAGTCTTTTGGTTCTAATTTGTTAAGGAGAGAGTAGGTGCTTATTTATATTGATTGTAAATGATGTTAATTCGTGATATTATTGTGATGTTTGGATTGTTATTCATATCTTTGTATCTATAAATGAGGATTTAAAAATCATTGAAATGAAAACACCAAAAGTAGAAACGAAAAGTTTTTTCCAAAAATTGTTGGAGGATAAGCGTGCTATTCGGGAGTGTATTCAGAAGAATGGTGATTTGAAAAAATTAGCTAAAAAACGTGATATTAAATTTGCAACTCCCGTATCATATCGTTCTGACAGATGATCTGACATATAAATTTATAACACAAAGCGGTGTTGTTTATGCCGCTTATTTTATTGACATTAGTGAAACTTTCGGGGCTGATCATGTTTATTCCTTTTCTTTTGATGCCGCAGGGAAAACAGTGAATGATGGGAGGGTTCGTCACACCATTGTTAAGATATTAAGTGATTTTTTTCAAGTAAATCATAATTCGCTTATTGTTGTTTGTGAGACTTGTGATAAAAAGGAAAATGCCCGATTCCGATTATTTGAAAAGTGGTATGACCAAACTGGTAAGCATGATATTGAAAAAGTCGACGCCTCGGTGGATCATGCGGATTATAATTTCCGGTCTTCTCTTTTGCTTTCCAAAGAACATCCTTGTTACGAGGAAATCAAGAGCATATATGATGAGTGGGTTAAAAGTGAGATGGAGAAATGAGGATAATCGCCTTGAAAAAAGTGTTGTGATTCTGATAATTTGTTCGTACATTTGCGCCGCATTAAAAGTACGGGGATAGTTTTAAACGTGCAATGGGAATGCAGACGTGGCTTATAACCCCGGGGCATCAGTCTGGATTTGAGTAGCACAAGCAATTTTATTATTATGCAAGTATTTGATTTAAAAGGAGAAGTAAGAAACGATTTAGGTAAAAAAGCTACCAAGGCTGTAAGAAGAGAAGAGAAAGTTCCGTGTGTTCTTTATGGTGGAGGGGAAAATGTTCACTTTGCAGTTCTTGATAAAGATTTGAAGAAACTTCTTTATACTCCTAAGGTATATTTGGTAAATTTAGACCTTGATGGAAAATCTTACAGCGCCGTGATGAGAGATATTCAATTCCACCCGGTAACGGATAAGGTTTTACATATTGATTTTTATCAGACTGCAGAAGATAAGCCAGTTGCTATGGAAATTCCTGTTCGGGTAACCGGACACGCTGTCGGAGTACAAGCCGGAGGTAAGTTGGCTATCGTTTCTCGTAAATTGAAAGTAAAAGCTCTTCCGAAGGATATGCCGGATGAAGTTGTTCTTGACGTAACTTCTTTGGGCGTAGGTAAGTCTATCAAAGTACAAGATATTCACGTGGAAGGTGTTGAGATATTGAATGCTAAGAGCGTTGTGGTTGCTCAAGTTAAATTGACAAGAGCTGCAAGAGCTGCGCAGAATGCTCAATAATGGTTTGAAAAAGTAGACAGATGAAATATCTTATTGTGGGATTGGGCAACATAGGTCCCGAGTACCAGAATACACGACATAACATCGGATTTAAAGTATTGGACGCCTTTGCAAAGGCGTCCAATACTGTTTTTGAAGATATGCGTTACGGTGCGGTTGCCACAGTGAAATTGAAGGGACGTACACTGATTTTGTTGAAACCGAATACGTACATGAACCTTAGCGGTAAGGCTGTCAGTTATTGGATGCAAAAAGAGAAGATCGAGTTGTCGAATCTTTTCGTGGTGGTGGATGATCTGGCGTTACCTTTCGGGACAATCCGCTTGAGGGGCAAGGGAAGTGACGGGGGGCACAATGGTTTGAAGAATATTAATCAATTGTTGGGAACACAAGATTATGCCCGTTTGCGTTTCGGTATCGGAAACGAGTTCCCCAAGGGGAAGCAGGTGGATTACGTGTTGGGAGAGTGGTCGCCGGAGGAAGAGGAACGTTTACCCGTCATGTTAAAGCATTGCGGGGAGGTGATTGAGAATTTTATTTTTATCGGGGTTGATAAAACGATGAGCCTGTGTAATAATTTACGATTTTAGATTTACGATGTATGATTTACGATGTATGATTTTGAAGTCGTGATTCAGAATTTGAAAATGAAGATTTCAGATTCGTGATTTCAGATTGGCATTTGTTTTGTCATTTGCAGAATAAGTTATAGCTTTGGAATGACAGATTGTAAGTTATAAATGAATAAGCCGTGGAGAAGGTTAGAATAGATAAATGGTTGTGGGCGGTTCGAATTTTCAAAACCCGCTCGTTAGCTGCGGAAGAATGTGGTAAAGGTCACGTCTCTATCGGGGATGCCCACGTGAAGGCATCCCGGGAGGTGAAGGTCGGGGATGTAGTGAAAGTACGGGTCCCGCCAATAGAACGGGAGTACATGGTGAAACAAGTTACCGATAAGCGGATGTCTGCCCAGTTGGCTGTTGATTTCGTGGAAGAGATCACCCCGCAGGAAAAGCTCGATATTCTCCGGGGAGTTTTCATGCAATTTGAAAGTCGAGATCGTGGTTCCGGACGTCCCACGAAACGGGATCGGCGGTTGATAGATAAACTCAAAGAATTGTAAAATTGTAGATTTAATGATTTTAAATTCCAGCCGCGTAAGGCTCACGTTTCTAATCATAAATCATAAATCGTAAATCATAAATTAGTATGTTGATAGCACGCGAGAAGAGAAAGAGCAATGTGGCTGAATATATCCTGTATATGTGGCAGGTGGAGGATATGTTGAGGGCGATGCAAATGGATATCGAGCTAGTAAACCGAAACGTGGTGAGCCAGTTTGGGGGAGATGATGCGGCACGAAAAGAGATCAGTGATTGGTATGACAACCTGATCGAGATGATGAAGAAAGAGGAGGTGGTGAAGAGCGGGCATGTACAGGTGGTGAAGAATATGGTGAACGAGTTGACGGAATTGCATTACCATTTGCTCCATAACGTGCAGGATATGAAGTATAAGCAGTTGTTTATGATGGCTGCAAATAATTTGTTGGATTACCGTCGGAAGACGAACCTGCCGGAAGAGGTTTCCGACGTGGAACTGGCGCTTCATGCTCTTTATGGACATTTGATGTTGCGATTACAGAAAAAAGAGATAAATTCGCAAACAACAATGGCAATGGAAACGTTTAGCCGGATGCTAGCTTACTTGGCACTTCGGTACAAGGAAGTAGAAGAGAACGAGGAGATGATATGATTTGTTGTCGAGTAATTCATGATTAAACCGATTGATATGAAGAGATTAATATTTTTAGTGATTGTTTTGTTAGGGGTGATGAACGCTTGGGCAGAAGAGGGATCGAAGGAGTTTAAGAAGAGTTTTCCCGCGGATGCCATTGACGAGTTGACGGTTACAAATCGGTATGGAAACATCGATATTAAGCAGGAAGGCAATGAATTTTCCATCACGACTTCCGTGTGGGTGGAGGCGAAAAACAAAGCCAAGGTAGACGAGATGTTAGAGTATATATCCATAACGGCCAAAGAGCAGGGAGGTGTGTTGAACGTGGAAACCTTATTCCAAAAAGACATGAGCTTGCGGCAGATGTTCGCGGGGGTGACCGTGAGTGTTGATTATCATATCAAGGTGCCGAAAGGTAAGAAAGTGCGTTTGGTATGCACGGAGGGGGGAGCTTCTGTTGCCGATTTCGTGGGGGATATGAGCGTGGAGATCGTGTCCGGAAATTTTAAAGCCAACTCGGTGACGGGAGGAGAATTGTCGGTGAAACAGAATAAGGGAGAATTTGACGTGGAAAAATTGGAAAATGTAATCGCCGAGTTTAAATCCTGTAAGGTAAAAATCGGGGAAGGGAAGGATATGAAGTTGGATTGCACGTCGACAACCTTGCAGTTGATGGAGGCGAATAAACTTTCGCTAAAAACATCGGGTGGGACTTGTTATTTGGGAATGGTCGAGGATATGGACGGAACTTCTTTCTACACGAAATACGAGGTGCAGGATATTGGCGGGTCGCTCAATATGGATATGCGTTGGGGAGAGTTGAATGTGCGTAATGTTAATTTTTCGTTCGCTTCTGTTAACGTGAAAGGTTCTGCCACAAAGGTGGGATTGACTTTCATGGAAGGGTGCGGTTATACGTTGGGGTTGACACGTAATAAAAACTTAAAGGTGGATTTACCTCAGGGTGTGACGCTGGAGAATAAACCGACGGCGGACAAGAATATTTTGTTTGAAACCGGGTTCATCGGGAATAAGAAATATGCGGGGAAAGTGAATCTGAACCTGTCGGGAGGAAGTCTTTTTATTCAATAAAATGTATCAAACACATATATTTGCTAATGGATTAAGGTTAATCCATAACTATGTACCGAATAAGGCCGCTTATTGCGGATTGATTATAAACGTGGGGAGCCGGGATGAACGAGAAGATGAACTGGGGATGGCTCATTTCATTGAACACGTGATTTTCAAAGGTACGGAAAAACGTAAAGCCTATCATATATTAAGCCGTCTGGAGGATGTCGGGGGAGAGTTGAATGCTTATACCACGAAGGAGGACACGTGCGTGTATGCCACGTTTATGGCGAAGGATTACGAGCGTGCGCTGGAATTGTTTGCCGATATCGTGTTCCATTCGGTGTTTCCGGAGAAGGAGATCGAGAAGGAGAAGGACGTGGTGTTGGACGAGATCAATTCGTACAAGGATAACCCGGGTGAGTTGATTTTTGATGATTTTGAGGAACTGATTTATACCGGCTACCCGATCGGACGGAATATTCTGGGTGACGAGGCTTCCGTGGAGAGAATTTCCCGGGATATGGTGCTGGATTTCGTGAAACGTAATTATTTCCCGAACCGGATGGTCATTAGTTCGGTCGGGGATATCCCGTTCGAGAAGTTGGTGCGTTTGGTGGAAAAATATTTTTCGCCTTACGAGGTCGGGACTCCGTTAAGGACTAGGATCAAGCCTGAAATATATACACCCCGATTCGTGGAGATGGATAAGGATACGCACCAAAGTCATTGTATTATAGGGAATATCGCTTACGATTACACGGAGGATAACCGGTTGGCCTTATCGCTGTTGATGAACTTGTTGGGCGGGACGGGGATGAATTCCCGTTTGAATTTGAATATTCGTGAAAAGTATGGTTTGGCTTATAATATTGAGGCTTCCTATACGCCTTATTCGGACACGGGGGTATCGATGATTTATTTCGGGTGTGATCCGGAAAATGCCGAATGGTGTTTGAATTTATGCAAGAAGGAGATGCGGGCCTTGTATGAAGAGAAGCTGGGGCCCTTGCAGTTGAAACGGGCAAAGGCTCAGATGGTGGGGCAACTGGCAATCTCGTCGGAGAATTATGAAAATTTGATGTTGTCGATCGGGAAGAGTTTTTTGATTTACGATAAGGTGGATAGTCTTGAAGATATTTATACCCAGATCGAGGAAATTACTCCGGAATTGCTGATTCGAGTGGCGAAGGAGATTTTTGATGTGGATAAACAATCTGTATTACTATATAAATAAAGGCCGTTATGTTGGAAATGGATGCCGAATTGGAACAATATATACTGGCGCATAGCGAGCCGGAGAGTGAGGTGTTAGCCGAGTTATCGAGGGCGACCCATCTCCATGTTCTGCGTCCGAGGATGTTGTCGGGGAATTTGCAAGGGCAGTTTTTGAAAATGATATGCCGGATGATTGGCGCTCGTCGGGTGCTGGAGATCGGGACCTACACGGGGTATGCCGCTATTTCAATGGCTGCCGGATTGGAGGAGGGGGGAGTGCTGCACACGATTGACGTGAATGACGAGTTGGAAGATTTTACTCGTTGCTACATGGAAAAGAGTGGTTTGCAGGAGCGTATCGTTTTTCACGTGGGAGATGCTTGCGAAATTATTCCCACGCTGAATGAAGTGTTTGACCTGGTGTTTATCGATGCCGATAAACGGGAGTATTCGGAATATTATCGGCTCGTGTTTGATAAAGTGCGGAGTGGGGGAATGATTGTTGCGGATGACGTGTTGTGGGATGGTAAGGTGGCAGATCCGCAAGTGAAATTGGATGCTCAAACCAAAGGTATCCTGGATTTTAATGAAATGGTGCAGGCCGATAGCCGGGTGGAGAATATCCTGTTGCCTATTCGTCACGGGTTAATGGTTATAAGAAAAGTTTAGAATTTCAGATCATGTAGCATTTAGGATTTTAAATTTAAAGTTTATCTTTGTTCTATCATCTTTTGAAAGTTGAATGGCACATTTTCAATTTTCAATTTTCAATTTTCAATTATTATGAGGCAATATTTAGATTTACTGGATAGGATTTTGACGGAGGGGACGGTAAAAGAGGACCGGACGGGGACGGGAACGATCAGCGTGTTCGGTCACCAGATGAGGTTTAATTTGGAAGAAGGTTTTCCTTTACTGACCACGAAAAAGTTGCATTTAAAATCCATTATATACGAGTTGTTGTGGTTCCTGAACGGTGACACGAACGTGAAGTATTTGCATGATCACGGGGTGAGCATCTGGGACGAATGGGCCGACGAGAACGGTGATCTGGGACATATTTACGGGTATCAATGGCGTTCGTGGCCTAAACCGGACGGGACTGCTTTGGATCAGATTGCTCAAGTGGTGCATGACATCAAGCATAATCCGAATTCCCGTCGGTTGCTCGTGAGTGCATGGAATGCGGGGGATATTGAAAATATGGCCTTACCCCCTTGTCACGCGTTATTTCAGTTCTACGTGGCTAACGGAAAATTGTCCTGCCAACTTTATCAACGTAGTGCCGATACCTTTTTAGGCGTGCCGTTTAATATTGCCTCGTATGCTTTGTTGACCATGATGATGGCTCAGGTGTGCGGTTTGAAACCGGGCGAGTTCGTGCATACGTTGGGCGATACGCATATCTACTTGAATCATATCGAGCAGGTGAAATTGCAGTTGACGCGTGAGCCCCGTGCTTTACCCCGGATGGAAATCAACCCGGACGTGAAAAGCATATTTGATTTTAAATACGAGGATTTCACGTTGTGCGATTATAACCCGCATCCGCATATAAAGGGGGCGATATCGGTGTAATTTAGAATGTAGAATGTAGAATTTAAAATTTAGAATGGGAAGATTTTTGAAGGTGGGGACTAATTTGATTCTTCCCTATGAATAGGGGAGACGAACAAAGGCCGGAGGGGGGTAATCGTAAATCTAAAATCGTAAATCAAAAATTAATTCATGGTTTTATCAATAATAGTAGCAGCGGCAGAGAATAATGTTATCGGAAGGGATAACGGGTTGATATGGAGGCTCTCGGCTGATTTGAAACACTTTAAGGCTTTGACCACGGGGCATACGATTCTAATGGGACGGAAGACGTTCGAGTCGATCGGTCGGGCTTTGCCTAACCGGAGAAATATCGTTATATCCCGGAATCCGGAATTCGAGGCCGCGGGATGTGAGGTTGTACATAGTGTGGAGGAGGCTTTGGAATTGACAAAAAATGAAGACGAGGTATTCGTAACCGGGGGCGGGACGATATACAAGAAGTTGTGGGATAGAGCTGACCGCTTGTATCTTACCGTTGTTCACCAAGAATGTGAGGGCGACACCGTGATCCCGCCTGTAGACCCCAAAGTTTGGAAAGAGGTGGCGAGAGAAGCGGGTAAGGCGGATGAGAAAAATGAATGTGATTACACGTTTATAAATTACGAGCGGATAAAATGATTGACTACCAAATTAATCCGAAATATAAGTCTTTGGAAAAGGCCATTCTGGATATTCCTCGTCGTTTTGATCAGGAAGGAGAGGTCATTGATGACGGGCGGAATGTAATTAAGATCCTGGACGTGGAAGGAGAACGTTTTAACGTGAAATCCTTTAAAAAACCCAATATCATTAATCAATTCGCTTATGCCTACGTGCGGAAGGGGAAGGCTCAACGCTCGTTCGAGTATGCGAATATATTGTTGGAAAGGGGAGTTGGAACCCCGGAACCGATTGCTTATATCGTTTATCGAAATGTTTTCGGGGTAACCCGTAGTTTTTATATTTCCCAACAGGAAGAGTATGATTATACTTTTCGGGATTTGCGAGAGAAGCATCCGGCTGATTTGGAGACGATTTTACGGGAGTTTACCCGGTTCACGTATCATTTTCACACGCAATCCATCTATTTTATAGATCATTCTCCGGGGAATACGTTGATTCGAAGGGAAGGAAATCAGTTTCATTTCATGTTGGTTGACTTGAATCGAATCAAGTTAATGACGATTTCTCCGCTGGTGGGTTTGAAGAATTTTTACCGCTTGCACGCGACAGATGATATGATTGATGTTATCGCGGACGAATATGCCCGGTTGACGCATTCGGACGCGATGGAGATGACTCGTTTACTGAAAGAGTGGACCCATGCCCATGACGAACAGGTGCGCAAACGAAAAGCCAAAAAGAAGAATTAGTTTTATCTTCTTTTGACTTTACCGAATTTCTTGATGCTGGTGTATTTGCGCCAAAGATTTAATTTCCGTTTCTGGGGTACACCGTGGCGGGATATATAATCTCTGACAGCATCGAGCATACGATGGCAGACTTTCCCGTCCAGGTAAGGATCGTAGTTGTCGATGATCCATTTGCGCTTGGCGGCGAGTACGGCATCTTGAAGTACGAGATCGAAAGCATCGGGAAGATCTTCCGCGTTCTGAATATCCTGCCAGTAGATATCTTTTGCAATGGTTCGGTACGTGATGACCGGTTTGTCGAGTAACAAAAATTCATACACGGTCGATGAGGTATCGCTAATCATGACATCGGCCATGAGCTGGTACTTCGTGATGTTGTGATCTTCTACCCATAGCATGTTTTCATACTCCTCGGCTAGTTGCCTGTATTCTTCCATCCACTCACTTCGGGTTAACGGGTGGAATTTCAAGATGAGCAGAACATCTTTTTCCCGCGCTAATTTTTCCAATCCCTCTTTTATGAACGGCAGGGAAGTTAGTGACGGAGAAAAGGTGGGAGCATATAAAACTAATTTATTTTTTTTGTGTTTTCGGAGCAAGTCGTTTTTTTCGGAATCAAAGGTGTGTAGATTTTCGTAAATCCAGTCCTGACGAGGCCATCCTGTTTCAACGACTTCAAAATCCTTGTATTTTTGAGCGAGAGCCTTAAAGCCTTTCGTGAAGAAAGGCCCTTGGGTGAAATAGGTGTCAAAATAGCGGCGGATGACCCAATGATCCTTTTTCTCGGCAGCGTAACCGTGGAAAATTTGTATTTTCACTCCCGGCAGATAGTAGGGAACAATATTGCAGGGAACGAATATGGCATCCGGGGAAAAGTTGTAAATATCTTGTATGCTATTGGTCCATTTCACCTCATTTTTTAAGGGGAAGTCCGGGATATTTTTAGCGTGAACATACCAAATCACGGAATGTCCCCCTTCTTTATGGGCTTCGATTTCGAGGGGCTGCAATATATTTATCGCATATTTTTGCTCGCAGAATAGTACAATTTTCATGCTTGTAGATGTTTGGGTATTCGATTCATGGCATCGTGAAAATCTTCGGGGGTGTCAAGCTCCATGGAGAAATAGGCACTCGTGTCTACCGGATAAAAGTATTGCCCCCGTGCAATTAAACGTTCGAAGGCTAATTCATAAAAAACATTGTCCAATTTTTCGTGCTTGATCATCTGTTCCAATTCTTCGTGTAGGGCAAGGAGATAGGCATGGGACATTTTTTCAATGCCGATGGATTCGCCGATAGCCTTTTCAATGGAACAGGTTTTACTGATTTCCGTGATCTGATTTCTCTCGTTCACGATGACCTTGATCTCTTCTTCCCCGAGTTTATGGCTGTCCAATGCCAGGCAGTTGTCATGAGAGGCGTCCAGTAATATTTTTATAATCAACGGATCAAACAGAATGTCGCTATCGAGTAGGATGATCTCTTTTTCCTGCAACACTTCGGGTAATGCTAGCCACAAGGAGTATATGTTATTGGTGGAGGAGTAAAGTTCATTATGGATGAACTTTACGTTTAAAGAGGGATAACGGGTTTGCACGAAGGTTTCCAACATGTCATGCAGATACCCGGTGACAATAATAATTTCACGAATATTATTTTCCAATAAGGCATCGATCGTTCTTTCTAGCAAAGAACGATCGCCTATTTTTAGCAAGCATTTCGGTCGATCGTTTGTGAGCGGTCGTAACCGGGAGGCAATGCCTGCGGCAAGGATTATCGCTTTCATACACGTTGCCGGATTAGGATTGGGTTGACACGACTTCTTTGATGGTATCTATAACCAAACGGTTTTGTTTTTGAGTACCCAATGTGATCCGCATATGCGTGTTAATGTCTTCCTCATTCATGAATTTGATAATTAAATCTTTCGCTTTAAATGCTTCTTGTAGTTGAGGTTTTAATGAAATCGGGTATTTGACTAGAATAAAATTTGCATCCGAGTGATACACTTTGAATCCTTCTAAAGCTCCGATTTCCCGCATATAGGTTTCCCGATCCTCGGCCATCAAATCAGCCACGTGCTGGTAATAATCCTTCGCTTTCAACACGGCGATGCCGATTTCTTCGGAAAGCCGGTTGTAGCCTAAATATTTCGTGCTGTAATTCAAGAATGAGGACAATCCTTTCCCGATAAAAGCAAAACCGAGACGTAATCCGGGAAGCCCGTAAAACTTGGAGAGGGTTCGGATGATCAATAAATTCGGAAATTCTTCGATAAGCGGTTTTATATATGACGTGTCTTTGTTGCTAAAAGATGCGTAAGCCTCGTCAATGACAATCGCTGTTTCCCGGGGTATAAAAGAGAGAATTTCGTGTAACTCTTCTTTCGTCAAGGAGTTTCCGGTCGGATTGTTCGGGGAGGCGATTAACACGATTTCCGGTTTTTCCCGTTCCACCGTTTCCCGGATGCTCGGAATATCGTATTTGAACGTGTTCCCGTCCTCGAATAGTGGGTAGAAGATGGTTCTTCCGTTCACCTCGTCCGCGATGGATTTGTAGTACCACCATGAAAATTTAGGGATTAATAGCGTTTTTTGTTTCTGCCCGCCGGATAGGAAATAGTGAACAACCTGTTTTAATATGTCTTCCCCTCCATATCCTAAAATGACTTGTTTCTCTGGAATATCGTATAATTCGGCAATGTAATCGGATAGAATACTTTTTTTGCCTTCATCGTAGATTCTGGTGTAAAAACATAATTTGTCCGGATCAAAGTTTCTTAAAACTTTTTCAATCTCTGGGGCGGGACCGTAGTTGTATTCATTGCGGTCAAGGTATGCAATTTTCTTTCCCATCATAAATTGATCATTTATTTAATTTTAGCAACGTGCTTTTCTATCTTTTGAAGATAATAATGGTTATTGGTATTATTATCTTTGCAAAGATAATAACTTTCTTCTATTTATTTACAATTGACTTGTGGATTGATAAGCTCTTGGATGGATTTGTGCCTTGACACGTTATAATTGGAATACTTTTTGCTATTATTGTGATAATAATTGGATTGAAAATCGGGTATTATGTTATTTGCAGAGTTGTGCTATCAAATTTTTGAGGAGAGTACGTCGTGCTATCACCAGAAAGATTGTGTTGATGCAGAGATGGTTAATCCATACGAGTATAAATCAATAGAGTATTATTTGTTTCTTAAAAACTGGATAGATGCTATCCAGTGGCATTTGGAAGATATGATTCGCGAGCTGGATATAGAACCCGTGAAAGCCTTGGAGATCAAACGACGTATTGATCAATTGAATCAGCGTCGGACAGATTTAGTCGAGTTGCTGGACGGATATTTCTGGAATAAGTATAAGGACGTGAAAACGTTATCTTCTGCCACCGTGAACACGGAAAGTCCGGCATGGGCGATAGACCGCTTGTCTATCTTGTGCCTGAAAATTTATCACATGTCACAGGAAACACAACGCGGTGAGGTTACACAAGTGCATGTAAAAGCGTGTGAGGATAAATTAAGCGTGTTGCTAGAACAGAAACGGGATTTAATACGTGCGATCGATCAACTTTTGGATGATATTGAAACAGGACATAAATATATGAAGGTCTACAAGCAGATGAAGATGTATAACGATCCGGAGTTGAACCCTGTGCTATATAGAAAGGGGCAAGAATTATGAGTGTAAAAAAAGTATTGGTGATTCGCTTCAGGAGAATAGGAGATGCCGTGCTATCCGTCGTGATTTGTAGCTCTCTTCGAAAGAGTTTTCCCGAAGCGGAAATTCATTACGTGTTAAATGGCCACATCGCTCCTTTATTTGAAAATCATCCGGATATAGATAAAATTATTGCCTTTTCTGATGAGGAAAATAATCATTTTTTCAAGTACCTGCGGAAAGTCCGTCAGTTGATGAAAACGGAGCAATATGACGTGATCATTGATACCCGTGCCACGATAAAAACATTATGGTTTAGTGCGCTTTCTTTAAAAACGAAATATCGCATCGGAACTTCGAAGTTTTATAACCATTTTTTTCATAATTACCGGGTGCGCAATCAAGAGCATAATGATTTGAACGAGGTCGAGAGAAATCTATTATTGCTGCAGCCTTTGGAGCGGGAAGGAAAATTGCTAATGACCTCTGATTTCCGATTGTATGTGACAGAACAGGAAACGACAGAATTCAGGAAGTACATGGAGCAAAAGGGAATCGATCTTTCCCGTTTCATCGTGGTGTGTACACCCTTTACCCGTGTTGTAGGGAAGGCTTGGGATATGGCGAAAATGAAGGAGATATTTTCTCGCATCATTCAGCGTTATGATGCCCAGTTGATTTTTAATTATTCCCGGGAAGAAAAAGCCGCGGCTTTGACTCTGTACGAGGAAATGGGAAGGAACGAGCATATTTTTATTGATGTGGAAGCTGATTCGTTACGGAAATTGGTATCTATGCTGGAAACAGCCGATTTCTTTTTTGGAAATGAAGGAGGCCCCCGGCATATTGCCCAAGCATGTCACTTACCGAGTTTGGCTATTTATCCGCCTTGGGTTGAACTACCTAAGTGGTTGCCTTCTAACGATTTGTGTTATCAGGGTGTTACCCCTTTTGACATGTTCCCCGACCAGGTTATCGAGGGGAGAACGGAAAAAGAGATGTTCGATCTACTTACCGTGGAATACGTGTGGGAACGCCTGCAACCGATGATGGATAAGGTGTTTATTGATTGTGCTTTTGTTTCCAATAAAAAATAAGGAATAGAGGCCAATATGAATAAATATCATATTTCATTCTTCAATGCTTCCCGGATTTTCGTGTACGCCTCTTTTTTATAGTGTCGCACGGTGTTGTACTCCATTCCCGTTTGCTTGGCAATCTCTTTCGTGTCGTAGCCTTGTATAGATAACTCTAGGATCCTACGTTCACGAGAGGGCAAACGATGAATCAATTCGTACATGTAATCATGGGTGTCCACGACAATAAATTCTGTCATCAGATCCGGAAGAGCATCCATGTACACGGGACGGGAGTTACGAATAAAATTCAAACACAAATTCTTCACCGTGGAATAAAGGTAAGAACGTTGTTCCGCTTCATTTCGTTCTTCCACGATCTTATTGTACCCATTCAAGAAAGCCTGATGCACGATGTCTTCTGCCTCGTCAGGACAATAACGAGCAGCATAAGTATGTAATTCCCGTCTCAACTTACAATACAGGCGGGCAATCATTTTTTCTTGTTCTTTCATCATAACATCCGTTCACATGCCATTCCCGTTTTCATTCCCCCAAAAAGTTAGACTTCGATTATTCAGTTTACGGTCATTCTCCTTCTAAAAAACTGTTCCAAATATAGTTCTTATATTCAAATTTTAAAAATATACCTAAACCGTTATACAAAAAACTTCGGTCACGTTCAGAATGGACGTGACCGAAGGCATTTTACATTACATCTATTGTTGAATAACCTTTCAATATCAGGCAACCAACTAATCAAATAAATAGTTCAATTTTAATACAAGTAATCGATAGTGTTCTCTCGTCTTATCATTTCCCACATTCATTCGATTTTTAGCCATTTGATAAGTTTTTCGTAAATATTTCATCACAACGGGACGTTTATTACTCTTATCAATTTGCGGGGACAACACAATTTCACTCAACGGATTAACAGCATCAAAGCTACGATGAGATTCACAATAGGCGTGACAACTGCAAGTCGTTTCGTTATGAGCTTCTCTTAACGAGCGACTTCCCCCATGTGAAAATTCTCCTTTCTCTATAAATTTGGAGAGACTTTCCACAAACGAGTTTTGGAAAGCCATATTTGCCAATTGCAATGAACCCGTTTTTTTAGAAAACATCTCATCAAAAATAATTCCCAGGTACTCATCCAATGTAAATACATTTTTCCCATCCACTTCGTTGATTTGCAGACGCCCCAATACTTCACGAGTCAATAATTCATTAAAGAATTGAGTTTGTGCCACATAATGTTTTGCCGTCGGCCCGATTATAGCAGTGATTTTATCATTTATAATCCAATCCTGAAATTCATTCAAACTTTTCAGCACGAACTTCAACGCGGCAATTTGTTTTGCCTTGGGAACATACTCGTAAAGAGGTTCCGGGTCACCATAATATTTTGGATTGATGTACATACCCCCAACACTTACCATGGCATGATTCATAAAACGAAAGAATTGGTTGATGATTTCCTTGTACGTGCTTTCAACAGCCGCGTAACCTTCATCGTTTACAGCCATCCAATCCGTGAAATTGGCCGTCACGTATTTTAAATTTTTCAGACCGTAAGTATTTGCTTTAACCACGTCATCACCCAAATCTTCTGCCATGGAACGAGGGTCGAAGTTAAATTGAAAAACCTGCTTCCCGTAGAAACACATTTTGTTCCCGATCTGTTCTTTCACCCAACTTCTCAAGGTGGCTTTCTCGTCTTCAGGATCTTTCACGTTAGGAAGAACTTGATAGCCATACTTAATGGCAAATTTGTCATACACACCAATAAGCGGGGGCGTCAATTTAACCCCTTTCTCCATATCTCCGGGTTGAGCCACGTAGTTAAATCTGGCATAATCCATGATTGACGGTGTTGTCCCGTATTTTTGAGTAAATTCGGGATCTCTCAACTTTTCTACCGGAAACGCGGCTGATGCCCCAAAATTATGCATTAATCCCAAAGTATGACCGATCTCATGAGCTGCCACGTAGCGCATGGCCTCTCCCATATTTTCATCTGTCATCACGGGACAACGAACGGAAGGATCGACCGCACCGGTTTGAATCATTCTCCATTTGTTCAGCAAAGTAACCACGCCATACCATGAAATTACATCACCGCACAATATCTCTCCCGAACGGGGATCAATCCACGACGGACCCATTGAATTTTCCCGGGCAGAAGCCACAAAGCGGTAACAATTGTAATGAATGTCGTCCGGATCAAAATTCGGATCGTCCGTGGGATAATCTTTCACAACAATCGCATTTTTAAAACCAATCGCTTCAAAAGCAATATTCCAATCGGCGATTCCCAACTTCACATACTTCCTCCATTTTTCCGGGATAGCCGGATCGACATACCATACAATCGGTTTTACCGGCTCCACCAATTCCCCGGCCAAATACTTATCCATATCCTTCGGTTGCAGGTTCCAACGATTAATTATTCCATACGTCTGCAGCCGATCGTGATGCTCGTCAAACAAGAAGCGGATCTCTTCAAAGAAACCGACCCTTTCATCTGCATACCTGGGCACCATGGGAGTTTCTGGCAAAATCACAATATTGCGCGCTTCTATCGTGGTCAAGGGCCCCTCTTTGTCTGTTGTATAGGTCATCATGCTTTTCACGATGATATTATCCTCGAATGCCTTGAAGTCCTCGATCCGAGAACGATCACTCTGAAAGGTCCCGCCAAAAGGAACAAGCATTCTCACTTCTGCCGGAAGATCGGGAAAAGGAGAAAATTCGGCTATCGATGATAAAAATAACGAGGTAGCATCAATCACGCAACTGGATGAATCTTTCGACATCACCTCGATCTTAAACGACTTCCAAATAGGAGGATTACTATGTCTTTTATGGGCTTCGTACATCTCCGAAGAGGGCTTGCACACGTAGTGCAAATGAGGGAAATGCATGTACACTTTATTCTCATCACATGAGAAAGTAATCAACAACGGTGTCCTATTAATGGTTCCCGGATCGATTTGCCACGTACGACTAGTGGAAGAAACACGAGAACTGATCAAGAAATCGCGGCTCATCAATTTTTTCGGAATCTCCAAATAAATTTTATCCTTTTTCTTGATCACGTTAAACATTCCTTCTTTCACCGTAGCCTCTTTCATGAATTTGTCGTATTCACTTTCGGAAGCCGACTTGGAAAGGGAATCGTTTGATACCGTTTTCTCGGTTGCCGCTTTTTTCTTTTTCTTCTTCCCCCATGCACCATCAGCAGCATACGTACAAGTAGCACTAAAACACAGTAAGATAACAATATACAATACTCTATTCATACAACATACAATTAATGATTATTCAAATTTTAGCTTTATATCCCATATTTCTATAATCTATTCCGATCTCCTCCAATGCGTTTTTCACGCAGTTGTAACGAATGGCAACTTTAGGATATTCATCCACAAGCTGCAACAATTCATCATGATCCATGGTACACATCGTTTTCAAAAACAGAGATAAATCGGTATCCGGGTAAGACGGGAAATCCGTGTACCAGTAAGGATCCCCCCACCAGCCACTATAATAACCGGAATCGCTTATCGCCAAGAAACCTCGTTTATACCACTCCTCTTTAGGCAATACGGCATCCGGATCCTTGTAACGTCCGTAATATTCCTTGCTGGTTGAATAAAAGGCATCATCAATATTCAATCCTTTTCCTCGAATATCAGTACAATAATCCACCAAGAATTTCATCAGCCAGCTAAAAGAAAGGTCTTGTTTCTCTGTCTCGCTCAAATTCAACGTGTGTTCGCTGATCAAGAAAGATATTTGGGTTTCAACGGGGTATATCGTTTTCGGATCCCATTTTGTACTAGAAAAACCTCCGGTAAAGACAACGGAATCCGCCAGGATAATGCTATACGGGAAAAACTCTTTCTTGAACTCATCCGTAAAGGAGTTGCTAAACATCTCTTCAAAGAATTTTATCCCTGCCAACAGATGTTCCTGGCTCTGATCCGGCATCTTCAACCAAAGCGTATTTTTCCATTGAAAATTGAACAGATAATCTGAACTATCGGGATCCGTTATCAAAAGTTTCCCATACTTGTAGTAGTACTCCGATACATATTTCCATACCGGATCGGTAGAGGTGGTATCGTATTTTCTTTTATAAGATTGCTCTTCCACATGAATATCATCTTCATTAAAACACCCCGCCAACAATCCTCCGGCAATCAGTAGTAATAATATATACTTTTTCATCATGGTCTGGCATTAATTTTTTACAATAGTTTCTACTCGTTGAGCTTGCTCGATTTTATCGTTTCTTCGTTGAAGATCCATCGGTAATGACAACACATAATTGGGACTTTCAGCCTCTAAAACATAGGTTTCGTAAACTTCCTTGTTATTTATATTTTGATACACATGTTCAACAGCCAATCCCCAACGCCGGATATCGAACCAGCGAATATCTTCGAAACAAAACTCTTTACGTTTCTCTTTTCTGAAAATTTTCACCGCCTCTTCATCGCTGGCAGCCTCCAGTTTGGGGTTCGCCTCGTTCATGATGCGTTGCTTGTAGACTTCCGTTAAGTCCGCCATGGCCAAATCTCGTTGATTGGTGTTAAGATAAGCCTCGGCCCGGTTGAAATAAACCTCCTCTATACGATAGTTCATACCGAAACATTTGGAATAATCCGACTTGTATTTGTATAACTCCGTTCCGTTATAATTCCAAAACGTGTAACTATTTCCTCGAATATCGTTTGAATTTTCAGTGGCAATAGCCATTAGATCAGGAGAAACACAGAATTTTCCTACCGAATATTCCGTCACGTTAAAACCTGCCACGGCACCCCTGTTCCACCACGAGAAAAGTAAATTGGTTGCATCTCTTGAAATAATCGGGTCATAGCTGGTCCAATTGTCATAATTTATCCTCAACCGCTCCAACGTCATCACCGATTTTGACGTTTCCTCCAACAAATCACTGCAAACCGTTATCACCTCGTCAAAACGCTTTTGTTCCAAGTAAATCCTTGACAAAAATAGGCGAATCACCTCCTTGTTGGGACGGAAAACCGTTTTCATAACTTGTCCTTTTCCCAAATTGTTTAACGCGCTTTTCAAATCCGCCTCGATCAACTCGTAATTCTTGGCCAACGTTTCGCGCACGTAGGTCTTGTCCACAATACTTGTCTCCGTGTTTACAGGAACTCCCATCGCCGTTTTGGCTTGTTCTTCGCTACGCCAGGGTTCTCCATACATGTTTATCAAATACCAATACGACATCGCCCGTATGGCCTGCACTTCTCCTAATAACCGAAATTTCATGCCTTCGGCATCGTCTTCAAATTCATTCACCTTCTCTTCTATCATATTGCATATTAATATTTTATGATAGAAAAATTCCCATGCCGGATCAATCAACTCATCCCCGTTCTTTTTCATCTGAGGCTCTTTTGCCCAATTATACCAGCTCAAATAATCATCCCGATAATCTCGTTCATTTCCATTCACCATACTCCCCACATCGTCACTCATGATCATGATATTGTAACAAACAGCCTTCGATGATTTAGCGATTAATTCACCAAACACCAATTCGTTGTATTCATCCAAATTAGAAGGTATCACCTTATCCTTGTCTTTGTAATCCAAAAAATCACTGCATCCGCCAAGGAACAAAAGCAATGGCAATATATATTTATATATCTTCATGACTTCACCGATTTAAAAAGTTAAATTCAACATCAAAGAGTACGATTGCTGAGGAGGTATCGTACCCGAACCCAACGTTACTTGCTCGGGATCGCGTCCTTTTAGTTTTTTAGATTTTATCACAAAAGGATTCGTTACACCCAAACTCAAAGAAGCACTCTTCATGAATAATTTCCGTACAATATGATCTGACAACGAGTATGAAAAAGAGAGCCCCGTACAACGCAAAAAGTTACCTGAAACCACACGCAAGTCGCTGTCATTATACATCTGCCAATAGCTATAAGCAACCGTAGACGATGCATTCATCACGTTTCCTTTATTGTCCGGGTTCATGCCCGCTATCGTAAGAAATTCATCCGACAGCGCCGGAATATTGGTATGCTCTTCGTCACCCGGCTTTTGCCAGCGATCAACGAATTCGGAACTCATGTTTTGTGCCGGATAAGGCAGTTTGAAACTATCACCGTCATACAAATCATTTAACCGAATCTTATTTCCCAACGACAATGAGAACCTAGACGACAACATCATTCGTTTATAACGGAAAGACAGTGAAAAACCTCCGGAGAAATCTGCTTCCCGCTTTCCGCTATACTTCAACGCGGATGCCAAAGCCTCTTCTTTATTCGATATAATCACATTCCCCTCTTCGTCATAATCTTTCAGTCCCTTAAACTTCGGACGCCCGGAACTATCCAATCCATCAAACTGATAAGAATAGAATGAATTCAACGCGTACCCGTTCTTTACGATGGAACCACTTAAATAATCACTATACGTTTCCGTTCTATTCACGATATTCGAAACGCTGTTATAATTTTTTCCCGTGTTAAAAGATAAATCCAAGGCGATGTCTTTGGTCTTTATCGGACTAAAAGCGAGGGACAATTCCCATCCTTTATTAATCAAGTTTCCTCCATTAATCATCACAACCTTGCCTCCGTTTGTAGATTCAATCTCAACCGTCATCAATTGATCCTTACTCTTCCGATGGTAATAATCAAAAGAACCGTATAAAACTCCTTTGAATAAATCAAAATCAACCCCAAGATTAAAGCTATTTGTTTTCTCCCACTTCAAATCCAAGTTCGGCAAGGAAGAGACGGTGGCTGCATATTGCTCGGAATTCGCGTGCAAGGAACCCAATGATATAATCAAATTGGGATTGTGTGCATCCGTCACTTGTGCTTGAATACCATAAGATCCGCGAACGTCCAAATTACTCAACACGTTTTCTAACGGAAGCATAAAATTTTCATCCGTGATATTCCATCTTCCCGAGAAAGACCATATCGGTAAAAAGCGGGCCGTCTCACCTAATTTATTGGAACCGTCACCGCGCACGTTGGCCGACAAAAAGTATTTCCCACGGAAACCGTAAGAAAAAGAAGCATAATACGAGATAAAATTAGACGTGTTATCAGATACCGATGTCTTCAATCCTTGCATAGCCAAAATGGCTGCGGGCCAATCCGACAAATTTTCCAAAGTCACGAACTTCTTTCCTCGTTCGGGCAAATATCCCCAATCCTCTCGGGCATACCCTTTATATTTGGAACTGGTTGCCTCAAATCCGGCCGTCAATGAAAAACTGTGTACCTCGTTAAACATCTTGTTCGCATTGAAAGAAGCACGAATCATGTAAGCATCGTTTCCATCATTACTCGTGTTCAGGATTCCACCGTAAGGAATCAAACAAGTGTACTCTCTCAAATTTTTCAATTGGGAATCTGACAGCGAACTACGGTCAAAACCGTAGGGGGTGTTGCGATAAGTGCTCACTTTAAAACTACGTTCGCCATAGGACGTTTCTGCCAACGTGGAACTCGTGTTGTACGACAAGGTAAGGTCCAAATTCAACCACGGAGCAGCGGCATAACTCACATCCACGTGCGTATTTATGGAACGCACGGTTTGCGTAGAACCGGAATGTGCCAACTCGTTAAATACATTGTAATTCAAAACAACCGCTCCTCCTAAATTCGTGGCAGGCTCCTTCCCGTAGAAATAGTAAGAACCATCTTCATTATAAGCCGGTATGGCCCGGGATGTCGTGTAAGCGTACTCGTTCAAATCCACCGTGGGACGATCGGTCCGATTAATACTGGCAGCCATGTTGACCGTTGCCCGCAAGCGTTCTGAAAACTTGAATCCCAAGTTCGTCATGAAACTAAAACGCTCCCCTTGTTCTTGTAACTGAGAACCCTGTTGATTAGAATATCCCACCGAGAAATAGTAGTCAGCCCGGTCCGTTCCTCCGGATGCCGACAACGTGTAGGATTGGCTAAACGAATTGCGGAACAACAAATCGTACCAATCCGTGTTCTCTTCTTTCATTTTTTTCACCTCCCGGTAAAACTCGTTCATCGTGATCTGCCCATCCCACAAACGATATAGCGCACCTTCATATCCGACATCACTCGGAGAGAAACCGTCAAATTGCAATCCCCGGTTTTGAATCTCTTCCGACACTTCGATCCTCTCCTTCGAATTCATCCGAAATTGCTTATTGTAACTAGGTCTCTCCATAAAACTCATCGAAGTACTGAAACGAATGGAAGGAGCTCCCACTTTTCCGCGTTTCGTTGTGATCACAATCACACCGTTAGCCGCCTTCGATCCGTAAAGTGCCGTTGCCGAAGCGTCTTTCAAAACATCAATACGTTCTATATCCTCGGGATTCAACCCGGAAATAGCATTACCGATCAAATTCACGCGGTCCATGCTATTCAATTCCGTCGGATCCAGTTTCACGGGATCGCTCAGCACGATACCGTCCAGCACCCACAACGGCTCCCGGTTACCAATAATCGTGGAAGAACCGCGAATACGAATTTTCGGGGCCGCACCCACCGTGGAGGTCATTTGCATAACAGACATCCCCGGCACCTTCCCCTGCAACATCTGGTCGAGTGACGAACCTACCGGTTCAATAATATCTTCCGCACCCAATGACACGATAGACGATGTCAACTCTCTCTTTTTAAATATCTGGTATCCGGTAATCAACACTTCGTCCATCTCGTTCACCCGCTCTTTCATGACAATCGTTACCGGATCTTCCGAATCGCAAAGCAAAGATTCGCTCTCCATGCCCAAAAATGAGAAAAGCAAAATACTATTTTCCGGCACCCGGATCTGGAAATTACCCTTCGTATCGGTAGATGTACCGGTCACCGTACCTTTGATAATCACGGACACTCCCGGCATTGGCTCTCCCTTTTCATCTTTCACCACGCCCTTTGCCACAAGAGTTTCATCTTTTTTCACCTCTTTAATCGTGATCAAATTCCCGGTTATTTTATAAACCAAATTTGTGCCTTTAAATGCTTCATCAAGCACTTGCGATGGAGTTGCCCCCTTCATCTTCAACGTCACTTTTTTCTTACAGGCCTCAATCACCGCCGTTGAATACACCAAGCGATAATTATGTTTCTTCAGCACCTCCAAAACCTCTTTAACTGCGGCATCTTTTACATCGATATTCACATTTGCCTCCTCACTTTGAGCGTAAACCGGACAACTCAAATACAAAATCCAAAGGCATAACAACCCTAAGAGGGGGATTTTTTTTACATGATTACCCCCTGTAATCAAACATTTTTTCATACATTTGTCTTTTAGAATTTAACATTTATGCCTTTTCGGCATAGAGAGGCGAGTGTTGGTAGCACTCGCTTTCTTTATTCATACACTGTTACTACTTTTCCTTTAATTTTAAATTTGACATTACCGACCTCCGAAATCACTTCCAAAATCTTATCCACCTCCTCGTATTTATCCACACGTACAAAAAATTTCTCCTGCTTTGCTTCTGCATTTTCATAAAAAACAGTGAAGCCATACCATTCTGCCAATTTTTCCAATATCGTCTCCAACTCCACGTCTTTAAAAAAGAACATGTTGTCCTTCCAACAAATAATCTCTTCCACGTCCACGTCCGTCACCGTGATCACGTTCACCACATTCCCTACTTCCGCTTGCTGGTTCGGGTGTAACAAAACTTCTGCATCCGCTCTCTTCACTTGCACGCTTCCCTTGACCAACGTGGTAAACATCCGGTCTGCCGACAAACACTTCACGTTAAACTCCGTGCCCAATACCCGCACGTCTCCATTTTCCGTGTGTACGATAAACGGGTGTTCCTCGTCTTTTGCCACATTCAGATAGATCTCACCTCGATCTAAGAATACCTCACGCACCTCTCCGACAAAATCTACCGGAAACTTCAATCGAGTCTCTTCATTAAACCAAATTTTTGTTCCATCGGCCAACACCACATGATACTCACCTCCTTGGGGCGTGACCACCGTGTTGTATGCCACTTCTTCACCTTCCGCCGTTTTGTCTTTTTTCGAATAAATCAACTCGTTACCATTCGTTATCGCGTTAGACGTCACCTCCCGTTCTTCATTTGCACGATGAAGTTGCAACACAGAACCATCATCCAACACCAATGTCGGTTGTTTCCGTATCGGGATAGGTAATTTATCCTCTACCTGGCTTCGTGCCATTAGTTGCGATTGCGGGTTGCTTTCCTCGTGCAACAAAAGATAAATAGCAACACACAGCGGTAGAATCAACACCGCTGCATAACGCACCATTCGGATCCATCTATTCGGTTCGCGTCTCGCATGCTCTATCCGTTCATGAACATCTCGACTCGTGATCATGGCCTTTAACCGCTCGTAAGCCTTGTCGTCAATATGCCATTCGATACGCAAAACTCGTAATCTCTCGGCATCTTCTTCCGATAAGCAATTAAAGATATCTTTTACAATTAATTTATTTAATTCTTTCATCATCATTTTCGTCATATACCCTTGTTACACATGAAAAGCAAAAATGTATGAAGATAATCTAATGTTTAACGCTTGTTAACAAAATAGGATAGAAATATTCATCTAGCAATCACCTTTTTCCAATCGCCAGAAAACATCTCCATAAAAATAGAACATACCTAATAATAGTAAAATCATTAATCTTGAATTATTTAGCGCTAACAAAATGCATGTATTATTCATCACGAATATAATAACAAGTAAAGCACATATCAACCAAGAAACTTTCTGCGTTCTTAACATGCGATAGAGAGGAGCACAAAAAAGAAATACGATCATTGCCAAACCCAAAACCCCACCTTGAATCCAATAATGTATAAATGAATTGTGCACATTGGTAAATGCCCCCAATCCATCTTTCGAGGACTGAAGCCACTGGTTTACTCTATGTTTAGCGTATATTCCCAATCCCCAAACACCGAACTCGTCAACATGAATGAAACTTTCTCGTATAAAACCGATGCGAGGGGCTATCGTTCCTCCGGCGTATACACCTCGTTTTACATTTTCAACTTCTCTCTTGATCTCCTCCGTACGCTCTTTATATTTTTCCTTCAAACCATCAAACACGAAGATTCCAAATATAGGAACCAATAACACGATCCCGATAAGTATTGCCGAACGCACACGGAACGAGCTATGTTTTAAGAGGTAGAAGTTTATAATCCCAAAACCTAAAATGAAAGCTAGAATACCGGCTTTGGTTACTGTAAACGACAAAAAAATCGTAAGCAATAAAAACATTATTCCTGAAAGAATTTTTACCCCTTTATTCCTGTAAATAAAAATCAAGAAGTAAGCGATTAACGCGGTCAAAGCCATATGAAGTGTTTGGGGCTCCAAGTATAAATTACCCCCTAAAAAATCCAGTTTATTTTCACCCAAACGATTTGCATACAGGAAATTAATAGCGGATGAAGTGTCTGTAAATAAACTAATCCCGACAAGATCAAAAATGACATATATATTTAATAGCAAACATCCGGTACAAAATAAGAAAAGAAAACGTGCAAGCAATCGGGGAGTCAAGTATTCTTTTAAAGAAACAACGTATATCGGAATCAAAATAAAATTGAGCAACAAATCTTCAAATATCCCGTAATATGGCTTATCTGTGAATGTACAACCCCACGTCATGAACAAAGATTGCACTAAAATATAAATAAAATAAATGCCAAACACGAGAATATATTTCTTCCCTACGCGCAACTCTTTTACGAAAGAATTCCACTGAGTAACCGCATGAAAAAGAACCATGAAAAGGAGAAAATAATTAAATGTTTTCCCGTATAAAGGAGCTAAACTACCTAGTAAAAATCCATTTACTAAAAAACATATTTCCTGTATTCTTTTCATGCTCATTTTAGTAAAAAACAATTTCAATTTTCTGGTTTTATCGAAATATATTTGTTCCAAAATTTTAACTCCTTATACCAACGGTGGCAACCAAAAGGAAGATGCCCCTTGGAAAGTTTGAAACCTATCTCCGGGAATAGATCAAAGGAAAAACCGAGAGCTTCAGACCAAGAAGGAATAATAAAGTTATCGTCTTTAATCGCTTCTATTCCCCAAAATACATCTTCATTATACCGGCTGCTTTCCCGAACGTGTTGAAGATAATACCGGATCAATTTTTGTTTGGCAACCGTCATCCTGTAACATGAATCGGTCTTCCGCAATGAAAATCCTCCATTACCTACTTTATAGAAACATTGCTGACGGTGCTTTATCTTCAAAATAGAATAAATGCCTCCCCTGATTTTCAAAAATGCTTTCATCCACGGTTGCTGATATTTTCGCTTGTTTAACCAAGGAGCTCCTATGTAGTCGTAATTCAAGCTACACCAATAGGCCAGCTCATCACGAAAAACAAATGCATCCAATTGATATATCAAAATATATTTAGAATCCTCAAAGCGTCCATAAAATTCAGGAGATAACATCAACCGATTGTAGCCAACGAGATCTGTAAAATAATCGTCATCGAAATCTTGAACGTCAAATTGATTATCATATTTGTCAAGTATAGCTTTCACATCAAGATTCGTGGGTTTAATAATAATTTTCGTGTAATTTTTTAAAACATCTACAACCTGATTCAACGAGACTGTTTCATAAACATTCAAATCAGTTTTATAAATGGGAATAACAATTTTCACTAAATGTTGAGAATTACATTCCTTGTTGGGCATCATTTCTATTTTTCGTTCTATTTACTAACATATCCACATTTTTGCAAATAATTTCCGGAGTAATATTCTTTATATAATCCGCTTCATTGATCAGGTTATTTTCAATCTTTAAAAACACGCTTGCTTGCGTCCTTGGGAGAATGGTGGAGGTAGGACTCGTAGATAATCCAAGAAGTGCGATGAATGCTGTTTTTACCGCCGCTGCAATATGCATGGCTGCCGAATCGATCGTGATCAATACATCCATATTCGCGATACTTGTCACCAATTCCCCCACGGATGTTTTTCCCGACAAGTCTAAAACGTTGTCGATCCCGGCTTTTTGTACATAAGAGGACTGTGTAACGGCATCATTGGCGTCTCCAATGAAGACTAAATTATAATTCCGCAACATCCTCAATAGTGCAACAGCCTGCTCCTCCGGATAACGACGAAACTTTTTATTCGTTCCGCCTAAATACAATCCTATGATGGGATTATTATTCGCGAAATGAAAATTACGTTCTTGTTTATAATACAATTTCAAGGGTGGTAAATAAGTGAACTTATTCCCCAACCATTCATTAACGAGCATGGCATATCGATTAATATAGTGCACGTTACGATTCAAAGGACGTTTGAAATTCAACAAAAAACCTCTACATTCATTTTTATAGCCAACAAGTCGTTTCACAAATGCAAGCCTCAATAACAAGGCCGTCATAAACGTATTCGTAAATAAAATTCCCCAATCATACCTGCCCCTCGATATGGCAAAAATATTTTTGAAATAATTCTTTTTCTTCTTGTTAGAAACAATTATGTTAGAAATTCTAGGATCATATTTGAACAATTCTTTCAAGAAAGAAGGACCCAATAAGGTAATCTGTGCTTGAGGAAAGGTTTGCCAGATTAATTCAATTGCAGGAATTGTATTTATTGAATCCCCGATAAAATTAGGCATACAGATAATAATCCTCTTCATTTTGATTTATAATGAATGTTCATTTATTAATCTACAAAGATAATATCATTTTTGCCTAACACAATTTTTTTCCTATATCTTTTTTAGGTGTTGTTAATTGATTGAATGTTAGCTGTTTGTGATTATCGTACGGGAATGTATTTAATTTTGTTATTACCTTAAAAATGCTTCTAGACCTTATATTTGCACATTCATAGATGTAGTCGTTTTCGATAAGAGATCAATGTGAATTAATGTAACATATAGCTATTAAAATGCCATCATGTTGGTATCATCTTGCGAGCCGCTCCCATTCCGCTCCCATTCTCCTCCCATTCCGCTCCTATTATAAATGCAAAATATTAGACTAAAATGGTAAATGTTAACATTGTGATTCATTTATGATATCAACTTGATGACAAGGTAATAGCTCTATCGGGTAGGAATTCCAATAGAATACTCGTTTTGCAGGGACAAACCACTGTTTACCCTGTCAATTATTGGTGTCGGAGTTGTGTTATTTAAGGAGTTTGCCCTTGCGACTAAGTTTAATCGTGAACCCGAAATTGTCTTTAAACAAGTCACCTAGATCGCCGTAGATACCCGTTTCCACGGCAAACGGTAAGTTCTTGAATGGCAAGGTGATTTCCAAGGCCCCGGAGAGTTGATTTTTTTTCATGGGATTCCCGTAAGTACCGTAATTCCTGGAGTAGGAGAGCATGAGTTTATAGGGGGTGGTTTGCCATGCCCTGCCTTTCATCCCGACGTGGTGGGCTACAACGCGGTTGTTGATAATGCGGGTGATGTTGCCGGAAAGGCCGGGCGTCATGAAAGGGCTGCCGATGACTCTTTCGTATAACGTCCACCCGCTTCGATACTCGCCATTGTTGAAGTAGTTATCACATCCACCCAGTACTTTCCGGCCATAAAAATGACTCTTCGGGTCTTGTTTCTCCATTTCTTTTGGCGTGGCGGGCCGATCATGCCGGGAGCCGGATTGATATTTCGTGTAATAGAATTCGTAGATAATGTCCGTGATCCATTGATCCTTTTTCTTGGAACCGTAATAAAAACAGTAGGTCCCATCCGGAAAGGAACGGAAATCGGTGCCCGAACCATCTTCAAAAGGGATGTCGTGGTAGAAAGAGAGGGTGTAGTTGTCTGCCAAATAGTTAATGGCCAAATGTTCTCTTCCCAAATGATTGCCCAAAGCGTTGATCGAGTCGCTGACGCTCGCTCCGATGCCTCCTTCTTTGGCACAAATGATGCGGAGGTAATCATGGAATGAGGAGGGTTGTTTACCCTTGTCGGGAGAGGTCCCTGCCCATTGGGCCCAATGTTCAAGGCCGACGATGATTTCCCAGCGTTGGTGGGGTTTTATTTTTAAAAACACGGATTTGTTATGCAGACGGGTGTCTTTCACGTAGCGATCGTCAATCATCATGTAGTCGGCCCAGTTGAATTTGATGGATAAAATGCCTTGGGTGCAGGGAATTTTCATGTATTCGCTATTCAGGTTGTAGCCCGGGAAGGTTCGGGCATTTCCGGAACGGATGAAATTGCCGTTTGTGGAGGATATGCCCTGGTATTCTTCTGCGGGATGGATCATGCCGAGGTCTAGGCGAAGGTTACGCCAGCGAGCACGTGCATATAGTTGATCTAAAATCAGGTGGTTGTCCGGGCGGGATAAGAATCCGGCAACTGATACACCGTAAGCAAATTGAATTTTATGACGGTTCGTGAAGTCGGAGAAAAGACCGACTTCCAGTAGGGCCCCATGGCCATTGGGTATCAATCCATGTTTGTTGTTTATAGCCCAAAAGGGTAACGTGTTTTGGCTTGCCACGAATCCGGTAAGTGAGGTTTTGTAATCGACACTTCGTTTTTGTCCCTGTGTGTAAAAGAATAGTAAGAAGAGGAAGAGGAATAATGATATTTTTTTCATGTTGCTGTTTTACGCGGGGCATTATTTTAATTCGGACAAAAGTAACCTTTCTATGATAGAAAGATCTTCTTTATAGGTTAATTTAATATTAAATGGCAAACCTTGGGTTATTTTAATGGGAGTCTCCGGTAGGTATCGTTTAACCACCCCGCAGTCATCCGTGCTGAAGAACTCGGGGTCTGATAAAGCTTTGTTGTAGGCTTCCGTTAGGATGTCGGAATGAAATCCTTGAGGGGTCTGGACTTGGAAGAGCGTGGAGCGGTCCGGGATGTTGTCCACGAATTGGCGAGAGGTGTCGCTTTGCAATATCGTGTCGGTTGAAGGGATGGCCGCGGTACAGGCGGCGTGGCTTTCGAGGGCTTCAATGACATGATCGATGATTCGCGACGTGACCAGCAGGCGGACAGCGTCGTGGATGATTAAATGGCAAGGCTCGTCTTTGTACACGTTTAAGGCGGCGAGGGTGGAGTGATAACGTTCTTTGCCGCCCGGGACGATGTGCTTTACTTTTTGAAATCCTTCGAGGCGAACGATTTCTTCCGTTTCCTTGATGTAATCTTTATGTACGACAAGGATGATTTCATCAATGCGTTCATGTTTTTCGAATGTATGAAGCGTGTGTGCCAATACGGTTTTCCCGGCAATTACGATGAATTGTTTGGGTAGCTCGCTTCCTAACCGTCGTCCGGAACCTCCGGCTAGAATGACTCCGATGTTTTTCATTTCCTTGTTTCTATTTTTTATTTTTGGGGGATTTCGGGGGTCAACACGAATTCCAATTTCCCGCCATTCATGATTTCGTCATGGGTGATCCAAGTGCGGTCGAGTTTGTCGCCATTTAGTAAAACTTCCTTCACGTAGATGTAGCGGTCGTTTTCCCGGTTTGCTTGGATGACAAATTTGCGGTCTTGTCCCAGTTTGATCGTTACTTTCTTGAACAGTGGGGTGCCCAGTTGGTATTTCCCGTCGCTCGGGTTCACGGGATAGAAGCCCATGGCTGAGAAGATGTACCATGCCGACATTTGTCCGCAATCTTCATTGCCGCAAATGCCGTCGGGACGATCCGTGTAGAGTTCCCGTCTGATTTTATCCACGTAATATTGTGTCTTGTAGGGGGTGTCCGTGTAATTGAACAGGTAAGCCACGTGGTGGGAGGGTTCATTCCCTTGGGCGTATTGTCCGATCAGTCCGCTGATGTCGGGGGAGACGTTGTCCCCCTCGATGATGGAGTGAAGGGTGAACAGGCTGTCCAGTTTGTTGGCGAAGGCGGTTTTTCCCCCGTGTAATGCGATAAGTCCCTCCACGTCGTGTGGCACAAGCCACGAGTATTGCCACGCGTTTCCTTCGGTGTAGTCATCATCCCGGTGAGCCGAGGCGAACGGGGAGAAGGGTGTTTTCCAGTTCCCGTTGGAAAGTTTTGCCCGCATGAATCCGGTGGTGGCGTCGAATACGTTTTTGTAGTTTTTGGAAGCTTTTATGAAGAACAGGTAATCGTCTTCTTTGTTCAAGGCTTTGGCCATTTGAGCCATGCACCAGTCGTCGTAAGCGTATTCGAGGGTTTTGGCAACCGATTCTTTTTCCAGGTCGCAGGGTATGTAATTGTAGGTTCTGAAGAGGCCCAACCCATCTCCTCGCGATAGTGAGGTTTCTTTCATGGCTTCATAGGCTTTTTCGACATCGAAGTCCCGAATGCCTTTCAGGTATGCTTCCGTGATGACGGGTATGGCGTGATTCCCGATCATGCAATACGTTTCATTCCCCATGAGTTCCCATCTCGGGAGTAAACCGTACGCTTCGTAATGACGGATAAATGATTTGATCATGTCATTTACCCTGTCTTTCTGGGTGATCGTGAACAGGGGATGAGTGGCACGGAAGGTGTCCCACAATGAGAATACGGTGTATTGGTTTGCTTTGCCCACGCTGTGAATTTCTCCGTCCGGTCCTTTGTAATTCCCGTGCACGTCAGAGAAGAGGTAGGGAGCCAGGTAGGCATGGTATAGTGCCGTGTAAAAAACTCTCGTTTCTTCTTTGTTGGCACCTTCCACTTTGATGCGGGATAGGATACGTTTCCATTGTTGTTTTGCTTCTCGTTTTACTTTGTCGAAGCTCCAATGAGAAAGTTCTTTATCTAGGTTGGCGGCAGCCCCCTCGCAGTTCGCGGATGAGAGGCTTACTTTCACGAGGACCTTGTTGGTGGTTGTTCCGAGATCAATGAAGGCGTACCCTTGGTTGGAGACGAGTTTCTGTCCGTTTTTTAATAATTTCAGCGTGTCGCTTCCTGCCCAGATGTCTACATCTTGGGAGAATTCCATGAAGAAGTAGACGTGCTGATCCTTTGCCCACCCGGTTGATTTCCGGTATCCTTGTATGGTCCGGTTGTTGATTTTCTTGATCGAGGTCATCACGGTCCGGTCCCAATTGCGCGCGGTTGTCAAGTCAAGAGTCAACCCGTGCACGGAGTTTTCCGGGTATTGGTAGGCGTGCATCCCGCAACGCGGGGTTGCCGTTAGCTCGGTTTTGATTCCGTTGTCGAAGGTTACGCTGTAATATCCCGGCTCTGCCGTTTCGTTGGCATGGGAGAATTTGGCATATCCTTTCTCGATGAAGTCGATCGCGTGTTCATCCGGTCGCGGACGGGTTGTAACGGGTAGCAAGCGGATGTCTTGCAAGTCCCCGATTCCCGTTCCGCTTAGATGCGAATGGGAAAACGAGGATATGATGCTGTCGCTGTAATGGTAACCGGAACACCATTCCCAAGCACTTCTTGGATTATCCGGGCTGAGTTGAATTCCACCAAACGGGACGGTAGCCCCGGGAAAGCAATGTCCCTGACCGGCAGTGCCGATGAAGGGGTCAACAAAGTCCGTTACTCGAGTTTCTTTTTCCCTCTGGCAAGATGCCAAAAGGCCGGTGAAACAAAACAGAAGTAGAAGGAGTCGTGTTCTCATGGTTATCAATGTCTAGTTGTTTAATTCGGTCCATACAAGCGCGGATGCTCCATAAATGGCTGCATTCGTGGGAAGTGATGAACGAAGTATTTTAATTTTTTGTTTGAATATGTACAGCATGTTGGCTTCCATTTGTTCCTGCGTGGTTTTGAAAAGCCATTCTCCGGCATTCGCTACCCCTCCTTGAAGGAATATGGCTTCCGGGCTGGTGATGGCTACCAGGTTGGCCAGTGCTTTTCCCAACTGCTCGCCCGTGATCCGGAAGGCTTCCAAGGCGATCGGGTCGCCTTTTTGTGCCGCGTCGTATACTTTTTTGGCCGAGATTTCCGTGTAAGGAATATCTCTTAGTGTGCTGGGTGTATTTTCGAGGGCGAGTAATTCGCAGGCGGTACGTTTTATTCCGGTGGCGGAGGCGTAGGTTTCCAAGCATCCCCGGCGTCCGCAATTACAGTATCTATCCCCGCCACAAACCAGCGTGTGACCGACTTCGCCAGCCAGACCGTCATGCCCGTACACGAGTTTGCCGTTTACCACGATACCACTTCCCAGACCTGTTCCCAGCGTGATCACGACGAAGTCTTTCATGCCTTTTGCCCCGCCGTATACCATTTCTCCGATAGCGGCTGCTTTCGCGTCATTCGTGATAAAAGCCGGGACGTTAAATTGTCTATTCAGGAGTTCTACCATCGGGATGGTTCCTTTCCAAGATAAGTTTGCCGCGTTTTCGATGGTTCCGTTGAAGTAGTTTCCGTTGGGAGCGCCCACCCCGATGCCGACAAGTTGCACGTCTAATTGGGTTAGTTCTTTTTTCACGGTTTTGTACAAGTCTTGGACAAAAGCTTGTGGTGTGTTGTATGCCGTTGTGGGTAAAGATCCGTTTGCCAGACAGTTACCGCTTTTATCAATGAGGCCGAATGCAATATTGGTTCCTCCAATATCAATACCTAGTGAGACAGTTGTTTGCATAATAATATATAAATTTGACAACAAAAAATAATTGCAACCTAATGCGTGGTTAAAAGTAATAAAAAAAAATAAGAGACCGATGGGGCGATCTCTTATTTAATTACTAACTACTAACCTAAACATACAAACTTATGAAAAAAAACTGTGTCTTCTATCTGTTTTCTACATTACAAAGATAGGGGGTATTCCTATATTCGATAGTTAATAGATCGTTAATCTTTTCTGTAAGGAGATTTAAATCCTGGTGAAGATGTGAAATAGGATAAACCTTCGGGGATCAGAGTTTCAAGTAAAAGTCCTTGGTCAGGTTGGCATAGCTTTCGTGAAGTACATGTCTCTCTATTTCAAGTGTTATCGAATTTTCTACGAGGTGTTTTTTTATTTTCGAGAGTTCGATGAGCTGACGTTTGGGGGCTTTGTCGGGGGTGGGGTAGACGGTTGTCAATTTGTTAAGAAACCATTTTTTGTTTTGAGCGAGTTCTAGGAATTGTTTGGCTTCGTTAACAGGTAGTATGACACAGAGTTTGCCTTCCGGTAGTAGTAGATGGTCGCTGACTTGGAGAATGTCCTCGTGCGATAGTGTTTCGCAATGTCGGGCCAAGGTGCGATTGTGTGCCGGATTTTTGGTCGAATTAATAAAGAAAGGCGGGTTACAAACGATGGTGTCGTATTTGTATGCGGGTGCAAATGTTTGTACTTTGCCTTGAAAAATGTGGATGCGTTCCCGCCAGGGGGTATTGTTCGCGTTCTCTTGCGCCTGTTCAAAAGCCGCCGGGTCAATTTCAATCGCGTCAATGATTAATTCGGGGTTGCGTTGTGCTGCCATGATGGCTATCAGTCCGGTGCCCGTACCGATATCAAGCAAACGCCGTGCCTGGGTTACGTCAGCCCAAGCTCCTAGAAGAACACCGTCCGTGCCGACTTTCATGGCACATTTTTCTTGTCGAATGGTGAATTGCTTGAATTGGAAGTAGTCGTTTGCCATGGGTGGGTGATGGGTTTGTAAAGTTTGAACGTTTATAAGGTTTATAAACGTTCAAACTTTATAAACTTACTCTTCTTTTTTTTCTTCTTCCGGTTCGTCGAAGTTCAGAAGGTTTTTGTCTAATAGTAAGTTGTACCATTGGATCATTTTCCGCATGTCTGAAACGTATACGCGGTCTGCATCATATTCCGGGATGACAGATTTGATGTAATCCGTGATCACATCGGCTGATTCTTTGTGGTTGATAGCCGGTTTACCCTCTTCTTTTTCATACATACGTTTGAACACGGTTTTCAGAGGCATGTCTTCATCTTCCGTGTAAATTGAAATATCTTCGAGGGCGATAATTTTAGCGTTAGAATATGCAGGAAAGCGTTTCCCGTCAAGTAATGATTCTACAATCAAGGCATTGGCGGTGTTATTGATCAACTTGTATAAGCCGGGTTTTCCTGATATGGATAAAATTTCTTTCAACATATTGCTTTCTTTTTGTGTTTTGTTATTGGTGGGCAAAAGTACGAATCAATGTTTAAAAGTAAAAGTAATGAAATACTTATTTTTTTATATCATTCTCTCTTGTCCGACTAATTGATGCCCCGTTGTTTTTTGATTTTTTCGTAAGCCTCGTTGATGGCCATGAATTTTTTCTCTGCAGCTTTGCGAATATCTTCACCCATGTATCCTACTTTGTCCGGATGGTTTTCGATGGCCATTTTCCGGTAAGCTTTTTTTACTTCCTCGTCGGTAGCGGAGGAGTGAATGCCCAGGATGCTGTAAGCGGAGTCCAAATCGTCGTAGTACATGGCTTTGACTGACTGGTAGGTGGTTGAATCGATTCCCAATAAGTTGGCTATTTTGTCCAGCAGGGATATCTCGTGTTGGCATACCATTCCGTCTGCCTTGGCCAGTCCGAACAGAAAGTATAGTAGTTGAGTGCGAGAATAGACGTTCATGTTCACGCGGATCTGGATACAAACTTGGTCGATCTCGATGTCTTTGTTCAATAGATCTTTGATGATGGCCAAGGCTTCACGCTCTCCTTCTAGTCCGAAGTTGTCCCGGAAGAATTTTTTCACGTAATCCAATTCGTTTCGGGTTACTTTTCCATCGGCTTTCATCAAGGCGGTCGCGAGAACGACAAGGCTTAACAGAAAATCACCTCTTCCCGTGGGACGGGTTCCCGGATCATTCCCCGGGGCGGATGTTACCATTGTTGCCGTGTCGAACGTGGAGCCGATGAAATAACCGAATAGGGCTCCTATGGGACCTCCCATGACAAATCCTAAACCGGCTCCTATCCATTTTCCGTATTTTGCCATACTATGTTTGTTTTGAATGAATGTTGTTTAATTGGTGAATGATGGAAAGGATTTGTCGGATCACTTTGTCATCATTGTTGTTGTAAATTACGAAATCCGATTTTGATTGTTTTGTTTCATCGGGCATTTGATTGTTTATACGTTCAATGACTTTTTCCCGGGTGGTGGCGTCTCTTGAGATCACTCGTTCCACGCGGGTTTCTATGTCTGCCGTGATGAGAATGATGTAATCGAAGAGATTTTCGAGTTTTGCTTCAAAAAGGATGGCTGATTCAAAGAACAGGAGCGGGCTCCGTTGTGTTGAACACCATGTCGTGAAATCCCGTGTTACGGCGGGATGGACGATGCCATTTACTTGTTTGATGGCTTCTTTGTCATTGAATATGATTTCTGCCAGGCGTTTTTTGTTCAGTAGCCCGTCGGGTTGGTAAATGTTGTTGCCGAATAGTTCGGTTAAATGTTTTTTGATTTCTTGATCCCGGTTGATTAGTTCGGATGCTTTGGAGTCACTGATATACACGGGGTATCCCAATGTCTCGATGATTTTGGCTATCGTGGATTTTCCACTTCCGATGCCTCCTGTCAAACCAATTTTCAGCATGGGCTTATTTTTTCTTTTCGATAAGATATTCAACGGTTTCCGGGGTGAATACCAGGTCTTTTATGTGACGGGGTGATCGCTCGATTTGAATTTTCAAAGCTGCCGGGTTGTTCTTGATTTGGGTGTAGTCCACGTAGAATGAGAAGCTGGTGTCGGAGACTACTTCATAGCGACTTAGTCCCACGTCGAATGTCACGTCTATCGCGTGAGGGAATAGACGGATCAAAAGTGAGTCCGGGAGATTTTTGACCACGAGGGGAATTGTTTTTTTCGATTCCGTGAAGCGTTCTACTTCTATCTTGATTTTCGCGTCGTTTTCGTTGATCTGTGTCCCGTAGATGTCTTCAAACCGGACGGTTTTGGTCACGTCTTTGGAGAGGTCTTTTAAGGAAAGGGGTTCCGTGTACACCGCTTTTAGCGTGTCAAGGATAGAGGCCGGTCCACTGATGTCCACGTGATCGGGAGTGACAGAAATATCGTTTTTCAGCATGTACTGGCGTTTTAACGTGTACTCGACCCGGGGAATAACCGGGACTCTTTTACTTTCGAACCGGGAGAATTTAAATGTGATGCTCTCCGGTTTGATGGATATTAGCTGTATGTCCGTGTTCAACTGGGTGGTGATGCGGTCTTTTATCTCGGACGTGTTTATGGTGTATTCCAGCAGGTCTTTTTTGTCCAACAACGAGTTTACGTTGAGGACGATGGGTAAGAAGGAGGTGCTGATGCTGTAACGCAGTAGGGCGAAGCCGTGCGCCTTTATTGTTAATGTCATTTCTTTCGGCGGCTCGGAAACAAGTAGTTTTCCCTTGGGAAGTTCCGTGTACTTTATCGGGTAAGAAATTTCCGTGGTGTACTCTTTGTTCAGCGCGTTTAGAAACCACAGGACGGTTGCGATGATAACGCAGACACCGTATGTGATCACGTTACGCTTGATGTGCAGTTCTTGGGATGAACCGAAATAACCGAGTATTTTACCGATAAGACCACGCATAGGCTGGAAGAGTTACAAGTTGCAGGTTACAAGTTGCAAGGTACAAAGAACGAAATTTGTAACCGGAGAACTTGTAACCTGTAACTAAAATTATTTGCTAGCCGGAACGTCCGTCATGTCTTTCACGATGGCTTCCTTGCTTAC
>ENA-UEQW01000119-UEQW01000119.1-human-gut-metagenome-genome-assembly--contig:-NODE-119-length-73920-cov-27.796853_pt1 | contig 73920 bp, 65 predicted proteins | sample MGYA00242947_ERZ507947 | MGnify/ENA primary metagenome ERZ507947 (study PRJEB26167, sample SAMN06115421) | human gut metagenome | host: Homo sapiens | place: China:Guizhou | collected 2015-03-17... | reverse complement strand
TATGTTTCCATTGTAAAGTAAAGCTTCGGCAGATCGTTCATTTTTCCTCCAGGTTTGCTACCCCTAAGTTAAAATGAACCTTCTGCCTCTTTTTTCATCCTCCAAAATTAAAAACTTTTGAAATTACCTCTGTTGTCGGTCTTTTCATATTTTACCGCAAAATGAATCCAAAAACAACTTGCATTTTTGTAAAAAACATATAATTTTGCATCAGACACATTCTGTTTTAAACGCGAGGAGGGGGAATGGAAGGAAAAGACGGGGCGGACGGAGGGCGGGTTGTACGGGTTTCCCTTTGTTCCTGCGACCTTTACAGCCGAAATTACTCCGGCACGTTGACGCGGCGCGATCTTGCCTGCTGGTACGATGTGCATCCCTTTTCCCTGACGTTGTGGCCCCACCATTTCTGCGAAAATGTACGCCGTGGCGCCTGGTGGATCAAGAAACTCAATTACGCTTATATCGCGGTGGAACTCCTGCTGGACGGTGAAGTGATCTATGAGCAGGCGGGGAAGAAGTTCCACCTCAGTCGGCCGGGAGAGATTTTTCTCACCTGTCCCGGCAGCGATATCCGGTTTCGCAGCGGGAAAAACCGGTACGCCAGACAGCTTCAGCTCATCATTTCCGGCGGCACAATCAAACTTCTGCTGGAGTCGCTGGGAATGAATTTCTGCGGCGTGATTCTGCCGGAAACTCCCTCCGCCTTCGAAGATCGGCTGCGCCGCATCGGCACCCTGCTTCGGGAGAAACGGCCCGGGACGGCATCGGCAAATTCGGTTGCCGGTTTTGAGCTGCTTGCTGCGCTCGCCGATGAAGTCGGCCGTCAGAAACGCCCGGAACTGCCGCCGCTGCTCACTCGCGCGGTGACGCTGATCGAGACGGAGCGCGGCAACCGTATGAATGTCTCCCGGCTGGTTGAGGAGCTGGGAATCAGTCGGGCCGGGGTGGATCGCCTGTTCCGCACCTGGCTGCATATTTCGCCGCAACAGTATCTCATCCGGCAGCGAATGGAGAGCGCCTGCCAGCTGATCCGCGACGGGCAGCTCTCCTTCAAGGAGATAGCGGAACTGCTCGGTTTCCGGAATGCATTCTATTTTTCCACCGCGTTCCGGAAATATTCCGGGCAGTCACCTTCCGAGTTTCGCCGCGGCGGAGCCCGGGAGAGCGGGAGGACGGAGGCGGAACATTGAAACGTTCTGAAATGTTTCAACACTCTTTTGCCGGAAAAATTCCCATCTCTGTTGCAAAGGCCAAAAAGAGAGAGTATACTCTCCTGCTGACAGAAAGAAATCCGGAAACGCAAGGTCCTTCCCATGAAACTCATTGCCGATGAACAGATCCTGTTTGAATCGCCTGATCCCGCCGGAATCTACTGTTATACGCCGGCGATTCTGGTCGGGGAAAACCGCCGCCTGATCGCCGCCGTGGATCTCGGCGGCCCCGGCACGGCGGCGCTGGAAGGGCCGCGTTCCCGCTCGGGAGATTATCAGGCGGGCAACCAGATCCGGATTTTTCTCTCCGACGACGGTGGCGAGAGCTGGCGCGAATCTGCTTCCCGGCTGCCGATGATGCACGAGACGCTGTTCCGCACGTCGAGCGGCCTGTGGATGCTCGGCCACAGCGGTGCATTGATGATCAGCCGCAGCACCGACAACGGCGAGAGCTGGAGCGCCCCCGCCGTGCTGGAGAGCGAACATCATCACCACCAGAGCTGCGGGCGGGTGGATATCCACAACGGCCGGGTTTACGCGGTCTATGAGCAGTCACTTGGAAATCACTCCTGGCCGGATGTCGCTCCGGTCCTGATGTCGGCTCCGGAAGACGCCGATCTGGCCGACCCGGCGAACTGGACCTTTTCAAAACGGTTCGATCCCCGGCCGGCGCTGGCGATGGCGGCGGGAGTCGGGCTGTGCGCGACACGGTTCCCCGCCGCGTACGAAACGCCGGGAATTCTGGAAACCAACGTGGTGCGCATGCACAATCCGGCGAGCTGTTTCTACGACCCCTCCGGCCGCTCGGTTCTATTGCTGATGCGCGCCTACACCGGATATGAGAACCTCGCCGCCGCACTCCGGGGCGTGGAGCTGGAAGATGGCTCGCTGAAGATCGAACGCTATCTTCTGCCGGATGGACGGGTGCCGTTTCTGATCCCGTTCCCGGGAGGCAACATGAAGTTTCACCTCGACTACGACCCGGTGTCGCGCCTCTACTGGATGGTCGCGTCACAGGCGGATGGAATCCATTCGAACCGTCGCCGCCTCCGGCTGCTCTATTCGCCGGACTGCCTCAACTGGACCGAGGCGGGCATGGTGGCGGTCGGCCCGTCGGAGAACGGTTCGCGCCACTACGCGACGCTGGCGTTCTTCGGGGAGGATCTGGTGGTTCTCAGCCGTTCCGGGGACCGGCGGGCGAAGAGCGCACATGACAACAATCTGACCACGTTCCACAAGGTGCGCAACTTCCGTTCCCTGATCGGCTGAACGATTTTTTCGCCGCTTCTGCTTGCAACCGGCCGTTTGACCGGGTACATTATGCCGTTGAAACAGTTTGAAATGTTTGAGATAACGGTGCGTAACGATGTTTGGATTTTATCGGCTGGCGGCGGTGGTCCCCGAACTCCGGGTGGCGGATGTTGACTTCAACCTTTCGAAACTTGCGGAAGGGTATGAAAAGGCGGCGAAAGCGGGAGCCGCGGCGGTGGTTTTCCCCGAACTGTGCATTACCGGCTACTCCTGCGGCGACCTCTTTTTCCAGCGCCGTCTGCTGGAACGGGCGGCGGAGGCGGCCGTCGAATTCGCCGCGCTGACCGCAGGAAAGGGGACGGTGGCGGTTTTCGGACTGCCGCTGCTCCGCGGAGACGCCCTCTACAACGTCGCCGCAGTGGCGCAGGGAGGGGAGCTGCGCGGACTGGTCCCCAAGACGCTGCTGCCCAATTACCGGGAGTTCTATGAGAAGCGCCACTTCCGCTCCGGGCGGGGAATCGTCGGAGAGAGCGTGGCGTTCGGTGCGCGGAGCCTGCCGTTCGGCACGGATTTGCTCTTCGACTGCGGCGGGGGATTCCAGTTCGCGGTGGAGATCTGCGAGGATCTCTGGGGCGTGTTGCCGCCGAGTTCGCTGCTGGCGCTCGGCGGGGCGCGGGCGATCTTCAACCCTTCGGCCGGAACCGAACTTGCCGCGAAGGCGGAGTATCGGCGGGAACTGGTGCGTCAGCAGAGCGCCCGCTGCCTGGCGGCCTATGTGCTCGCTTCGGCGGGGGTGCATGAATCGACCACCGATGTGGTGTTCGGCGGCCATGCACTCATCGCCGACAACGGGCGGCTCGCCGCCGAGAACCGCCGTTTCGCGCGGAAAGGGTCGCTGCTACTGGCGGATGTGGACTTCGACCGGCTCGGAGCGGCGCGGCTGAGCGAGAGCAGTTTTCATGACAATCCGCTGCCGGAAGGGAAGAGGTTCCGCACGATTCCGCTCGACCGGGTGGAAGGTTCGCCGGATTTCGCATTTGCGTACAATCCACCGCGCCCGTTTGTGCCGGGGGATGTGGAGCACCGGCGCGAGCGCTGCACGGAGATTTTCGACATCCAGTGCGCCGGTCTGGCGAAGCGGGTGGAACATACCGGGGCGAAAAAGCTGGTGATCGGCATTTCGGGCGGACTGGATTCGACGCTGGCATTGCTGGTGGCGTCGGAGTGCTGTCGCCTGATCGGGCGGCCGGCGTCGGACATCGTCGCGCTGACCATGCCCGGCTTCGGCACCACCGGCCGGACCCGCGGCAACGCGGTGAAGCTCTGCGAACTGCTCGGAGTGACGTTGCGCGAGGTGGATATCCGCCCGGCGTGCCTCCGCCACTTCGAGGACATCGGGCACGATCCGGCCAAACTGGATACCGCTTACGAGAACGTGCAGGCGCGGGAACGGACCCAGATCCTGATGGACATCGCCAACGAGGCCGGCGGAATGGTGGTCGGAACCGGCGACCTCTCGGAGATTGCGCTGGGGTGGAGCACCTACAACGGGGATCACATGTCGATGTACGCGGTGAACTGTTCGATTCCGAAGACGCTGATCCGTTTTCTGATCGAGACGACGGCGGAGCGTTCGGCGCCGGAACTGGCGGCGGTGCTGCGCGATGTGATCGATACGCCGGTGAGTCCGGAACTGCTGCCCGCTTCGGCGGATGGTTCGATCAATCAGAAGACCGAGGAGCTGATCGGGCCGTATGAACTGCACGACTTCTTCCTCTATCACTTCATCAAGTACGGTGCGGAGCCGGAGAAGATCCGGGCGCTGGCCGGGGCGGCGTTCGCCGGGGTGTACGATGAGGAGACGATCGAGCGGACGTTGAAGATTTTCCTGCGGCGCTTTTTCCAGCAGCAGTTCAAACGCAGCTGCATTCCGGACGGGCCGAAGGTGGGGACGATTGCGCTTTCGCCGCGCGGCGACTGGCGGATGCCCTCCGACGCTTCGGACGCGATCTGGCGCAGTTGAGCGGCGGTTTTTCCGCGAAGCATCCTCTGCGGCTAGGTTAGCGCCCCGTAAAGCGCGTTCATCGCCGTAATCGAACGGAGTCGAGCGGAGTCGCTCCGGCGATTGAGGAGTTGACGGGAGAAGCCCGACAGGTAAGGCCCGCAGGGCCGCATGTGGATAAGTATCAACCCGGCTCAGACTTCTCACGGGCGCGAGAGGACTGGAGGTTTGCTCCTTAAATTTCTCCGGCCTTCATTTCTTTACCTATGTTCCATATTCCGCTCGTGCCGTGCAGGAGTCGGAAATCTCCGTAGCCCCTCTTTGCCTACTCGAAGAGGGGCCAAAGACAGTCTGCAGTCCAGGATACGAGAGAATGCATTGATACCAACCATTGCTTATCATAGGATAGGTTTGAAGTTTAAAGTTTTTCCCGGGAAAATGTTCCGGCAGGTCAAAACTATGGTTTGGGGAGTAATTTTCTTTGTCATTGGAGGGGGGGAGGTGCAAGACTGCAACCGGAGTGAATTTGATACGCAATCTGCTGATCCGCCTCTTTGGGGATTCCTCCGGCGAAAAGTGTCTGGAGAGTTTTTACTGCTTTGCGGGAAATGGTATCATAATCTTGACGAAACGTTTCCCAGGAGGAATAGAAGCCGTCAAATTCTCCAGTGCTCCAGGCGATGATCGAAAGCTGTTCCGGTATGGAAATCCGCAGCAGTTCGACCGCTTGTGCCAGCAGGGGAGTGACCATTTCGCTGGTTGAAATTAATGCAGTAACCCGGTTGTCCAGCAACTGCCGGAGAACCTTGAGAATTTCGTTGAAGTCCATGAATGTGACGTTGAAGGAGAAGGGGATGATTTCATACTCTGCCGCCAGAGAAGTAAAGCATTGGTCACGCCGATAGACATTCCAGTTGCTTCCCGAAGTCTTCAGGCAGATTTTGCCGATCCGCCGATGTCCCAGAGCATGAAGCCGTTTCACCGCCTGTGTAATTGCCTGCGTGTCATCGCAACTTACGGAAAATATATTTTCCAACCGGAGTGGGGGCGTGTTGATGCAGACAAGTGGCCAGTTGTAATGGGCTCCCCAGAAATGTTCCAAGCCCTCATCAGAAAGAAGCGAAATTGCACCCCGGATTGGAATTTCCTCGAGTAATTCCAGTGTAGATCGCGAGATGACGAGAGGACGAAGTTCCTGATGTTCCAATTCCTTGAATAAATGGGAGAGCATCAGAGAAAAGTAGTTTCCCACATCATAGGTGATCAGAGCAACATTTCGACTTTCGATGTGATAGGAACACCGGGCAGCACAACGAATCACTTCGCGCCGAGTTTCCGGACTGATCCGAAGTGAGCCGGATAGCACCCGCGAAACCGTCGAGATGGAAAATCCGGAAAGTTTTGCAACCGTCTCCAGCGTCGCCCGTTTTTTCCGTTTCATGAAGCAACCTTTCCTGCCCTGTTGTATTGCTGCCGCAATTTTTCTTATCCGGGCCTTATGAGTTTCTTCTGTCTGCCTCATGCTTCTCCCGTTGGATCGAATGCAACTCCTTCTGATAAAATAATATTCAATCTTCGGTTTTCAAATTTATTTTGCATGATTTTGCACAATTTATTATTTTTTCGCCGTTAAATTTGAGAAAATCAGTTGGCAAATCCATTACGATCCGCTATAATAAAATTCAAAAGCGATTGATGATAGCCTGGGAGACTTAAAAATGAAGATAACAGGAACTTTTCTCGACGAGATCTCACATGACATTCCGCACCAGAACTGGGGACGTCGGGAATGGGAGGCCGATTTTCAGCAGATGCATGTGATCGGCATTGACACCGTGATTCTGATTCGTTGCGGACATCGTCGCTGGATGACTTATCCTTCAGAGGTTCTGGTCAGGAAGGAACAGGCCTACCTGCCTCCGATAGATCTAGTGGATCTTTTCCTGGAATTGGCGGAGCAGTATCAGATGAAATTCTTCATGGGAACGTATGATTCGGGTCGCTACTGGCCAGCTGGAGAGGCGGAGCGTGAACGGGATATCAATCGTGCAGTGGTCGATGAGGTATGGAAAAGGTATGGCCATCGCAAGGCGTTTCAGGGATGGTACTTGACACAGGAAGTCAGCCGCGTCCGTCGTGGAATCGTTGATGTTTATGCGCAAATAGGCAGTCATTGTAAAGAAATTTCCGACAATTTGCCGGTGATGATTTCTCCATTCATCGACGGAGCAAAATCTGTCAGTGCATTCAAAAGTGATTTGAAGCGCGACAGCAGATCCATCACGGTGGATGAACATGTAAAAGAATGGAATGACATCCTTTCCGGCATCAGTGGCGCTGTGGATATTCTGGCGTTTCAAGACGGGCATTGCGAGTATTCGGAACTTCAGGAGTTTATGAGCGCAAATCGTGAACTGGCGGATATCTTCCATATGCAAAGCTGGACAAATTGTGAATCTTTCGATCGTGACATGCCGATCAAGTTTCTCCCGATCAAATGGGAAAAGATGCTGCTGAAACTGAGAGCTGCGGAGGCTGCCCGAATCTCCAAGGCAATCACGTTTGAATTTTCACACTTCATGAGTCCAAATTCCTGTTACAGGTCCGCCCGGGGGCTGTTCAATCGTTACTGCGAATATTTCGGTCTGCCGGTTTCTGCTGAAACCACAGCAGAATAGCAGAAAGAATTTCCAAGTGTAGAATGCAATACCACAACCATCGGGAAAGTGAGGCGGTCATGTTGCATCAGACATGGTTATGCGAGGAAAGGAACAAGTTGTCAAGTTGGATATCCATCCGATTGAAGCAATGTTGCCAGAGCGTTTACGCATCACATCGCTTTTACAGAAGCCGAAAGAAAGAAATGCGAAAGTCGAACTGGAACGAAAAGTTTACTATAATTGAATTGTTGATAGTTGTTGCGATTATTGCCATTCTGGCGAGTATGCTACTGCCGGCGCTTAATCGAGCGCGGGGAAAAGCAGTTGAGATTAATTGCATCAACAGTTTGAAAGAACTTGTTCTTTCCGGTTTGCACTATGCGAATGATCACGATGATTTTCTGCCGTTGGTCGGGAATCGGATTGTGGGAGAGGAAAGAGATCGTCCGCAATATCTGCTGGTTGATATGAAATATGCTTCGAAAGAGGTGGTGAAAAAAGGATGTCGTACGGAACGTATTGCCATTACCGGTGTAAATAATTATATGGACAGTGTCTGGGCTTCTCCTTTCTTTTACAATGGTTTTTTAGGATACATACAGGCGGATGGGAATATTTTAACCCAGGGAGGGAAGCTCTGCAAGCCGGTGAAAACCGGCAGTGTTGTCAAGCCTTCGCACAAAGTGTTGTGGGGGGATGCAAAAAAGTGGAATAACATTTTTGCACATGCATTGAAAGGACACGGTACAGTTGAGGCCGAGAACATGAGCACTTGGACTGTAAGCTTCTTCTGCCATGGAAAACGTATGAATCTCGGTTTTGTTGACGGTCATGCGCAATCTGTCAGCCACGGGGAGATCGGTAAAATCAATGCTGACATCGCCCCCTCTTCAACACAATACTGGCTGCATCCGGATTACACGGGAAACAAAGAATAGTCATTTATTTTTATGATCTTACATGTCCAGAAAATAGTAATTTCGGGGGGTGGAATGAGGTTTTATTTCTGGTTATTCGCCATAATGGTATGTGTTGCAGTGACTGCGGTTGAGATTCCGTTGGTCAATCCTGAGTTTAATGTGGTTGATGGAAGAATTCCCGGCTGGCAGGCTGATGTGATCAAAGGAACCCCCGGGAGTGTATCATCGGTCGTCTGTGATGAGAATTCCGGACGCAGAGCCATCAGGATAAGCAGTGAGAATGCCGTTGATTATTTTGGAATTTACCAGGGCGGAATTGATCTGAAAAAATTCCCGCGTCCGGCGGCAGGGGAGGAATTACAGATAACGCTGAAATTCCGGCAGAAAAATGAAAATGTATCTGATGGTGGCTTTGCAAATGTCTCATTCTATTCCGAGACAGGTTATCTTGCCGGACGGGATACACCCAAACGCTCCGGAACCTTCGATTGGGGCGAGGTGGAAACCTCTGTAAGATTCAAAGAAATTCCTCGGGGAGCCAGATTTTTCTATCTGCGGTTTTATCTTGGAAAGACAAACGGTACCGTATATTTTTCTGAACCAAGGCTTTTTGTCAACATTGTAAAAAAAGTAAAATAGAACAAGTGATCTGCCATGTTATTTTTTTTCTCGATCATAGCAGTTGTTTGCGGGAGTCTGATCTGCCATGCCGAACTTATCCGGGACGACTGGGGGAGCCGCAGTGTGTATGATAAGTCCAGTAAGATCATAGAGAAGAAAAATCATCTCGGCGTTACGGTTTGGCGCTCTTCTCCGGTAGAAGTGAGAAATCGTACCGGATACGATGCCGCAATTGATCTCGAAGTGCTCGATCGAGTGCCGGGAGCGATTGCTTCTGTGCGACTGTTGATGCTGAATGAGGATAAGCTGGTTATTGATTCCGTTTCGGAATTCCTCCCGGGGTATCAGGTACTATATGCCACGGGAAAATACACCATCACCCGGAGATCTCCTGTTGACCACGGAGCCCGATATATGTGTCTGGAGATTCTGCTGGCCGGCAATCCGGTTACAGTTCAAATCGATTCCTCGCAAATCAGAATCGCGGAAAAAAGAGAGCGATTCAAAGGCATTTACACGCCCAAAGCTCCATATCCCGACAGGGAAAAGGTACTGAGTTCTCTGAAAAAGATTACTCCTGCTACTGCGAAAGTCGTTCGTCGCAATGGGCGAGTTGTAGTGTTGCTGGATGGCCGGGAAGCTGTTTTAAAGAGCTACAAGGGATCGATCGATTACAAAGAGTTCGGACAATCCGGAATGAATCTGCTCTTTTCCTTCAACGCGGGGATCACCCTATGGTGGGACAAGATGACCTGGGACATGTCTCCTTATCTGGGAAATGGAAATTTTGATTTCACCCGGCTGGAAAATGAGCTGCTGTTCATGCATGATGCAGCCCCGAATGCGAGGGTATTGCTCAATATCGATGTCGATGGCGGCCCCGAGTTTTACACCAGGTATCCGGACAGTATCTTCCGCAATGAAAAAGGGGAACTGGGGATTCGTTCTTTCATGGCATTCGGCGGATTCGGCGGAGCTGGACCGGATCCGGCAAAGCATCGTCATTATGCTATAAGTTATTCTTCTGAAGATTATCAGCGCTATGTTTGTCAAGGGCTTAGAAAGGTTGCTCGTTTTTTGAAACAAAGTCCGGCAGGAAAGATTGTTGCCGGCTTTGGAATTGCCGGCGGGCATGATGGACAGTTTTTCCAATGGGAGTACAATTGCTGGCGCGGGCAGGCGGATTACTCTCCTGCTGCAATCAAGGCATATCGTAAATGGCTGAAGAAAAAATATAAAACTGATGACGCGTTGCAACGGGCCTGGGAAGACCAGGATGTGACACTTGAGGAGGCTCCACTGTTCAGTGAAGACGAGTGGAAAAGTCGGCCCTTCTGGAGCGCCGGGAAGACCGGCCTCGATCGTAAGATCGCTGACGGAAGAGAGTTCAGCAGTGTTTCTCTGGCGGAAATGAATAAACTTTTTGCAAGAACATTAAAACAGGAGATGGGGCGGGACATCATTGTCGGAACCTATTACAGCTCTCCACTGTGGGGACAGACTGCACGCTCCCATTTGCATGAACTTACCGGAGAGAACGGCATCGATGCAGTATTTCAGGTAAGTAATTACTCTTTCTGTCGTTGCGTTGGCGGTTATGGCGCCTCCGGAAATTTTGCAATTGCTGCGGCTCATTCTGCCGGTTTGCTGTTCTGTCAGGAGATGGATCACCGCACGCCCCGTTCCGAAATAACGTTGAACGAAAGCGTTGAATCCCTTGGGCGAGCCGCTTCAAATCAGGAATTCCGGGATCAGATCCTGCGCGATGCCGGTTCTGTTCTTGCGTACGGTGGCGATGGTTTCTTTTATTTTGATATGTACGACAGCTGGTATGCCGATGCCGCATCGCAGAATGCAATTAGTGCTACCTATCGTGCCGCCGATTTTGTAGTGAAGAACCGTGCCCGGGTTCCCGGCACCAGGGTAGCGCTTTTCACCGATGAGAAGGAACGTCTCTTGACTCGCTATCCATCATTTGGGGCTGCCGGACTGGATAAGGTCAGCAGAATCAGCGGCATTACTCCTGACATCTATCTATTGGAAGATCTCACTCGAAATATTCCCGACTATAGATTCTGGATTATAGCTGATCCCAGAACGCTGACTGCCGCTCAGCTGGAAGCTTTGCGAAAAAAAGCATTTCGAAAAGGCAATGTCATTCTCATTACAGGGAGTGCAGGGGCATTTCAAGCCACGGAGGCCGGTTCTGCCCGTGATACCCTCGCAAAATTGGGAATCAAAGTCAGAGACCAGCTTTACTCAATATCTGATTTCACCAGTTTTGTAGAAAATGCGAATGACCCTCTGCTGGACAAATGTATTGGCCGCAGTGGATTGCTGAATCTGACTTTTGACAGGAGTGGAACTCTGACATGTTCTGAATTACCATTCTCCACCGTGTTGGACGATCCTGATTTCAAAGTGCTCGCAGTCTGGAATGCTTCGAAGGAAGCTGCTCTTGGGGTCAAACGAACGGAGCACGGCACTATCGTCTATTCAGCTCATCCCGCTGGTGTATCCGCTCAATTTTTAAATAATTGTGCCAGAGAGGCCGGAATTACTCCGCATTCCGAAGCGGGCAATATGGTCTCCGTCGGACACGGAGCCATTGCTGTTCACCGATTGGCCCAGGAGGTTGTCTTGAACTTCGAGCAGGAAATGGAGTTTTTCGATCCGGAAACCGGTCGAAATGCAGGACGGGGAAAAACGTTGAAAGTCGAGTGCGAGGTAAAACGTAGCAGATTGCTGAATTATCGGCCGGTGGTAAAATAATTCTCTGCTGTTCAGTTTTCTTTCATACACTAATCCTCTATTGTATAGACGGAACAATCAGAAAAAGGCCCCCGACGCACCGGGATGTGAAACCGAATGCGCCGGAGGCCGCAGGAAGGGTCGTTTTATTCTCTTCTGCCGGAGTGCACGTGGCGGTGGTACTCCTGCAGACTGCATACTTCAAACCGGCCGAACTCCAGCTTGTCGGTCAAGCCTTCGATCGCCGCCGTCAGGCCGGAAAGCGTCGTCGTCACCGGAATCCCCATGCTCACCGCCAGGGAACGCATCCGGATTTCGTCCACCATCGCTTCCGCGCCGTTTTCCGTCGTGTTGACGATCCACTGCACCTGCTTCTCGTGGAGCAGGTCGAGCAGGTTCGGCCGCCCGCGGGAGATGCGGTAGATCGCCTGGGTCTTGATGCCGGCATCCCACAGCAGCGTGGACGTTCCGCGCGTGGCGTAGATGCCGAAGCCCAGCTTGACCAGCTGCCGCGCCAGCTCCACCGCCCGCGGTTTGTCCTCGTCGCGCACCGAGAGGAAGACGTTGCCGCCGGTCGGCAGACGGCTTCCCGCGGCCACCTGGCTCTTCAGGTAGGCCAGACCACGGTCCGGATCGATGCTCATCACTTCGCCGGTCGATTTCATCTCCGGGCTGAGCATGATGTCCACCCCCGGGAACTTGACGAAGGGGAAGACCGCCTCCTTCACCGCCGTATACGGCAGTTTCACCTCGCGGGTGAAGCCCAGGGATTCCAGCGTCTCGCCCACCATGCAGCGCGCGGCCAGTCCGGCCAGCGGAACCCCGATCGCCTTGCTGACGAAGGGAACCGTCCGCGAGGCGCGCGGATTCACTTCGATGATGTAGATCTCTCCATCCTTCACCGCAAGCTGCATGTTCATGAGGCCGCAGACGTGCAGTTCCTTTGCGAAGGCGTGGGCGTAGTTGCGCACTTTTTCCTGCAGTTCCGGCGCCAGCGTCATCGGCGGAATCACGCTCGCCGAGTCGCCCGAATGGATTCCCGCCGGTTCCACGTGTTCCATGATCGCGCCGATCACCGAGGTGTGGCCGTCGCTGATGCAGTCCACATCCAGCTCGACCGCGTCTTCGAGGAACCGGTCGATCAGAATCGGTTTGCCTTCCGCCGCGGCGGCCGCCGCTTCGACGTATTTGCGCAGGTAGGCCTCCTTGTAGACGATCACCATCCCCCGGCCGCCGAGCACGAAGGAGGGGCGGACCAGCAGCGGATAGCCGATCTTCTCCGCGATCGCCACCGCCTCCTCCACCGAGTGGGCGATGCCGCTCGGCGGCTGAAGTATGCCGATCTTCTCCGAGAGCTGACGGAAGTAGTCGCGGTCCTCGGCGGCGTCGATGTCGTCCGGACTCGTGCCGATGACGTTCGCCCCCGCCGCCCGGAGCTGCTGGGCGAGGTTGAGCGGCGTCTGGCCGCCGAACTGGACGATCACGCCGAAACACTGTTCCCGCTCGTAGATGTTCATCACATCCTCCAGCGTCAGCGGTTCGAAATAGAGCTTGTCGCTGGTGTCGTAGTCGGTGGAGACCGTCTCCGGGTTGCTGTTGACCATGACCACCTCGTACCCCGCCTTGCGCAGGGCGAAGCTGGCGTGGACACAGCAGTAGTCGAATTCAATTCCCTGGCCGATCCGGTTGGGACCGCCGCCGAGGATCATGATCGTCTTCTTGCCCTGATGGCTGCGCACCGGTTCGCCGGCGTCCCCCCAGGTGGAGTAGTAGTAGGGGGTCTTCGCCTCGAACTCTCCGGCGCAGGTGTCGACCGTGCCGAAGATCGCCTCCAGGCCGACGGCCCGGCGGGCGGCACGCACCTCCGTTTCGGTCGAACCGAGCAGGAAGGCGATCTGACGGTCGGAGTACCCGAACTCCTTCGCCTGCCGGAAGAGCGGCAGATCCGCCTGCAGGCCCGCGAGCGAACCGGCGGAGCGGATCTCCTCCTCGAACGCGGCGAGTTCCGCGAGATGACGCAGGAAGTAGCGGTCGATGCGGGTGAGTTCGTAGAGCTTCTCCACCGACCAGTTCCGCTTCAGCGCGGCGCGGATGACGAAGATGCGCTCGGCGTTGGGGCGGCGCAGTTCCGCTTCGAGGAGTTCATCGCTCATCGACTCGTATTTGCCATCCTTGCCGTCGGCGCCGAATCCGGCGCGGCCGGTTTCGAGCGAACGGAGCGCCTTCTGGAGCGACTGTTTGAGGTTGCGGCCGATCGCCATCGCTTCGCCGACCGACTTCATCTGGGTTCCGAGCGTGGAGTCCGCCGCCGGGAACTTCTCAAAGGTGAAACGGGGCACCTTGGTGACCACGTAGTCGAGCGCCGGTTCGAAACAGCTGGGCGTTTCGCCGGTGATGTCGTTGCGGATTTCGTCGAGGGTGTAGCCGACCGCGAGCAGCGCCGCGATTTTGGCGATCGGGAAGCCGGTCGCCTTGCTGGCGAGCGCGCTGGAGCGGGAGACGCGCGGATTCATTTCGATGATGATCCGCCGTCCGTTCTCCGGATTGACCGCCCACTGGACGTTCGACCCGCCGGTTTCGACGCCGATGGCGGCCATCACCTCGAGGCTCTGGTCGCGCATCTCCTGATACTCCCGGTCGGTGAGGGTCTGAATCGGCGCGATGGTGATCGAGTCGCCGGTGTGAACCCCCATCGGATCGAGGTTTTCAATCGAGCAGACGATGACGGAGTTGCCTTTGCGGTCGCGCATGACCTCCATCTCGAACTCCTTCCAGCCGAGCAGCGACTCTTCGATCAGCACTTCGCTGTTGAGACTGGCGGCGAGCCCGCGGTTGACGATCGTTTCGAACTCCTCCGGATTGTGCGCGATGCCGCCGCCGGTTCCGCCGAGGGTGAAGCCCGGCCGGATGATCAGCGGCCAGCTGCCGATGGTGCGCGCCACGGCGAGCGCCTCCGCCATCGAGTGAGCGCTGCCGGACTGCGGCAGGTCGAGGCCGATTCCCTGCATGGTCTGTTTGAAGAGCTGGCGGTCTTCCGCGCGGTTGATCGCGTCGGCGGAGGCGCCGATGAGTTCGACCTGATACCGGTCGAGGATCCCCTTGTGATAGAGTTCCATCGCGAGGTTGAGCGCGGTCTGTCCGCCGAGGGTGGGCAGCAGGGCGTCGGGCCGTTCGCGGCGGATGATCTCGTGGAGAATGTCCGGCGTCAACGGTTCAATGTAGGTGCGGTCGGCGAACTCCGGGTCGGTCATGATCGTCGCCGGATTGCTGTTGACCAGCACCACCTCGAACCCCTCGCGCCGGAGCACTTTGCAGGCCTGTACGCCGGAGTAGTCGAATTCGCACCCCTGGCCGATGACGATCGGCCCGGAGCCGATCAGCATGATCTTTCTGATATCTGTCCGTTTCGGCATGATGGATTACCTCGCTTTCTGCTGCAGCGCCGCCGTGACCAGTCCGCGGAAGAGCGGATGGGCCGCCCGCGGGCGGGATTTGAATTCCGGGTGGAACTGACACCCGACGAAGTAGGGATGATCTTTCTGGAGTTCCACCACTTCGACCAGCCGCCCGTCCGGACTGGTTCCGGCGATGGAGAGCCCCGCCGCTTCGAGTTCATTGCGGAACTCCGGGTTGAATTCGTAGCGGTGACGGTGACGTTCCGCCGCCATATCGGTTCCATAGAGCGCCGCGCTCCGGCTCCCCGGCGCGAACCGGCACGGGCAGGCGCCGAGCCGCATCGTTCCGCCCTTGTCGGTGATGTTGCGCTGATCGGGCAGGAGGTCGATGACCGGGTGTTTCGTCGCCGGATTGAATTCGGTGCTGTCGGCGTCCTCCCAGCCGAGCACGTTGCGGGCGTATTCGATCACCGCGCACTGCATGCCGAGGCAGATGCCGAGGAAGGGAATCTTCCGGGTGCGGGCATATTCGACCGCGCGGATCTTGCCCGGCACGCCGCGGCTGCCGAAGCCGCCGGGCACCAGAATGCCGTCGGCGCCGGCGAGCATTTTTTCCGGATCGCCCTTCTCCAGCTCTTCGGCCTCGACCAGCAGGGTGCGGACCTTCGCGCGGCTGGCGATTCCGGCGTGGCTGAGCGCTTCGTAGATGCTCTTGTAGGCGTCCTGGTGGCTGACGTATTTGCCGACCACGGCGATGGTGCACTCCGTTTCCGGATGGAGCACGCCGTCGAGCCACTCCAGATAGTCGTGCAGATCGAGCTCCCGCCGGTCGAGCCGGAGCAGGTCGAGCACTTTGACGTCGAGCTCCTGCCGGGCGAGTTCGAGCGGCACCTCGTAGATCGAGTGCTGAACGTCGAGTTCCTCGATGACGTACTCCTCGGGGACGTTGCAGAAGAGCGAAAGTTTCTTGAAGTGGCCGGGTTCCATCGGAATCTCCGTCCGGCAGACCAGAATGTCCGGCGCGATACCGATGCTCCGGAGCGTGGCGACCGAGTGCTGTGACGGTTTGGTCTTGAGCTCCTTCGCCGCGCGGATGTAGGGCACCAGTGTGAGATGGAGGAAGATCGCGTTGTCGCGCCCGGCCTCAAGCCGGAACTGACGCGCCGCCTCCAGGAAGGGGAGGGACTCGATGTCGCCCGCGGTGCCGCCGATTTCGGTGATGGCGATGTCGGTCTCCGGCGTGTGGAGCGACTGCATCGCACGCTTGATTTCGTCGGTGATGTGGGGAATCACCTGCACGGTGCCGCCGAGGTATCCGCCGGCCCGTTCCCGGGCGATCACGTTGCCGTAGATGCGTCCGGAGGTGTAGTTGCCTGCCTTGGAGCAGGTCACGCCGGCGAGCCGCTCGTAGTGACCGAGGTCGAGGTCGGTTTCGGCGCCGTCCTCGGTGACGAACACCTCGCCGTGCTGGTAGGGGCTCATCGTGCCGGGGTCGACGTTGAGATAGGGGTCGAGCTTCTGCATGGCGACCCGGTAGCCGCGCTGTTTGAGGAGCATGGCCAGTCCCGCTCCGGTGATTCCCTTGCCGAGGCTGGAGACCACTCCGCCGGTTACGAAAATGTGCTTGGTCATGATCTTCAACGCTCCATCAGGTTGCGGAATTGAGTGAACAGATAGTGCGAATCGTGCGGCCCGGGGGCCGCCTCCGGATGGTACTGCACGCTGAACGCCGGTTCATGGCGGTGGCGGATCCCCTCGACGGTCTGATCGTTGAGGTTGATGTGAGTCACTTCGAGCGCCTCCGGAAGGCGGTCGGCATTCAGGGCGAAGTTGTGGTTCTGCGAGGTGATCTCGATCTTGCCGGTGAGCAGGTTGCGGACCGGGTGATTGCAACCGTGATGGCCGAATTTCAGCCGGCCGCAGGAGGCGCCGCAGGCGATGCCGAGCAGCTGGTGCCCGAGGCAGATCCCCATCAGCGGAACGCGGCCGATCAGGGCGCGGATCATCTCCGCCGCGTAACGGACCGCCGACGGGTCGGCCGGGCCGTTGGAGAGGAAGACCCCGTCGGGCTTTTCGCGCAGCACCTCCTCGGCGGTGGTGTGCGCCGGCAGGACGGTGACCTGCATTCCGGCGGCGGCGAGGCCGCGCAGGATGTTGTACTTGATTCCGTAGTCGAGCGCGACAACCCGGAACTCGCCGTCGTGGTTCCATTCGTAGCGTTTCCCGGCGGTGACGATTTCCGCATAGTCCTTCCCGTCGAGGCCGGACCAGGCGCGGGCCCGTTCGACCGCTTCCGCTTCGGAGAGCGGCTCCTCCGAGACGTGGAGGAACGCCTTCTGGCTGCCGCAGTCGCGCAGCGTGAGGGTGAGACGCCGGGTGTCGACGCCGGCGATCGCGGGCTTGCCCGCCGCCCGGAGGGTCTCTTCGAGGGAGGTTTCCGCGCGGAAGTTCGACGGCTCATTGAGTTCGTGAATCACCAGTCCGTTCAGAAACAATCCGCGGGACTCGACATCCTGCGGATTGCAACCGTAATTTCCGATCTCCGGCGCGGTCAGCGTCACGAACTGCCCCGCGTAGGAGGGGTCGGTGAGAATCTCCTGATAGCCGGACATTCCGGTGTTGAAAACGGCTTCTCCGACGGTGTCCGTCGGGGCGCCGAAACTCCACCCCCGGAATATCTCTCCGTTGGCGAGCGCCAGGAACGCGGCCCGTTCGCGTTGTTGTTTCCATCTGTACATATCGTTTACTCCATAAGCAGTTAATAAGCTCGTTCGTCCCGGTTTTCGACGTAGTTGACCAGCGCCCGGTTCACCACCCGGAAGCCGCCCGGCGTCGGATAATCACCGGTGAAATACCAGTCCCCCCGGTGCTCCGGACAGCAGCGCGCGAGATCCTCGCAACTCTGGAACACCAGCGCGAGCTCCGCCCGGAGCCCTTCCGGTTTGAGCCGTTCGGCAATCGCCCGGGTGAGTTCTTCGTCGGAGAAGGCGTCGTAGAGCGGCCGCACGCAGTTGATTCCGGCCGTCTGATCCTCCAGTTTTTTCTGCAGCAGCTCTTTGGCCTGCCGGTAGCACCGGTCGAGCAGATCGAGTTTGCCGGAGGCGCGCAGCAGGTCGACCACCGCTTCGAATGCGACCAGTTCCCGCAAATTCGCCATATCGATGCCGTAGCAGTCCGGATACCGGATCGGCGGAGCGGCGGAGGCGATCACGATCTTGCGGGGCGCCAGCCGGTCGAGAATCGGCAGAATCGCGCTGCGCATGGTGTTGCCGCGCACGATCGAATCATCCACCACCACCAGCGAATCCGATCCCGGCCGGACCAGCCCGTAGGTGACGTCGTAGATGTGCATATAGAATTCGCGGCGCGCTTCGGCGTCGGCGATGAAGGTGCGGAACTTGGCGTCCTTGACCGCGATCTGACCGAAACGGACCCGCGGCATGGTGCCGGCCGGCGTGGTCCGCCAGCACTCCTCCTGCAACGCTTCGAGCAGGCCGTGAAAGCTGATCTGGGCGGTGTTGGGGATGTAGGAGAAGAGGGTGTTCTCCCAGTCGTAGTTCACCTCGCGCAGAATCGCCGGCACCAGCGCCCGGCCGAGCGCTTTGCGCTCGTGGTGGATGTCGGCGTCGTTGCCGCGCGAGAAGTAAATTCGTTCGAAGACGCAGCGGCGCAGCGGTTTCGGCGGCAGACAGGGGCGGAACTGCACCGTGCCGTCGGGCTGAATGATCAGCGCTTCGCCCGGAGGCAGTTCATTCACCTCCGCCGAGGTGCAGTCGAACGCCGCCTGAATGGCCGGCCGTTCCGAACTGACCACCACCACTTCGTCGTCGAAATAGTAGTAGCCGGGACGGATTCCGGCGCTGTCGCGCAGGGCGAAGGATTCGCCGTCGCCGAGGATGCCGCAGAGCGTGAATGCCCCGTCGAACCGCCCGGCCGCCATCTTCAGCACTTCGGCCAGGTCGAAGTTGTGCTGTTTCCGGTCGCGCATAAGTTCGAGGCAGTGGCCGATCAGCTGCAGAATGAGAGCACCGTCCTGCCGGCTGGAAGGATGGTGCCCGGTCGCCTGAAGGGTGCGGAAAATCTCCGCGGTATCGGTCAGGTTGAAGTTCCCCGCCAGCATCAGGGTCCGGTTCAGGCAGGCGTTTTCACGCACAAAGGGGTGACATGCGTTGATGCCGGAACGGCCGAAGGTGCCGTAGCGGAGATGGCCGAGGTAGAGTTCGCCGCAGAAGGGGAGGTTGTGTTTTGCCTCTTCGCCGGTGAGGGGTTTCTCCGGCATGGGGGGGATTTCCCGGCCGATCTTTTCGAGCAGATCAGCCAGACAGGGACGGGTATTGGATTTCTCCAGCTGATAGCAGGGGAAACCGGGCATGGGATCCAGTCCGACACAGCCGAGTCCCGCGCCGTCCTGGCCGCGGTTGTGCTGTTTTTCCAGCAGGAGCGCCATCTTCTGAAATCCGTAGTACGGCGTACCGTATTTGCGGATGTAGTGGTCGAGGCTGCGGCGGAGCCTCAGCAGTGTGACAGCGCATTCATGTTTAATCTGGTCCGACATGGTCCGAATATTCTTTCTTCTTCCTTAATTCCCCGGCCTGTCCGGACCGGGGAAATCCCCGCCGGAATTCCGGCGGGGATTGCGGTTTGGGTTTCAGTTTCAGTAGATGAAGAGCATCTCACGATACTTCGGCAGCGGCCAGCAACCATCGGAAACCTGCGGTTCCAGCGCATCGACCGTGCGGCGGAGTTCGTTCATCGCGGCGATGATCTGTTCGTGGCAGCCCTTCAGCGCTTCGCGGAGCGCATCGGCTCCGGCGGCGAGCTGATCGAGGCCGGTCCCGAGGACGGCGACGCTCTTTTCCAGGCCGGCGATTCCGTTGGTCACGCCCGCCGCCTTCGCCGCGGCGAGGGCACTGACGTTCCGGCTGAATTCCGCGGTGACGGTCGGGCGGATCATGCTTTCGGCGATTTCCAGCGCGATCTCGCCTTCGATCTTGATCCGGCGATGGTAGTCCTCAAGGAAGACCTCGTAGCGGGATTCGAGTTCGCGGCGGTTGTAGACGCCGTACTTTTCGAACATCGCGATGTTCTCCGGATTGGTCAGGCAGCGGAGCGCCTCCATCGTGGTGGCGGCGTTCGGCAGACCGCGCTTCGCGGCCTCGGCCTTCCACTCTTCGGTATAGCCGTTGCCGTTGAAGATGATCCGCTTGTGTTCGCGAATGATCTTGGTAAGCAGCACCTGAAGTCCGGCGTGGAAATCGGCGGGCTTGAGTTTTTCCAGCTCATCGCTGATGCGGTCGAGCGACTCGGCGACGATGGTGTTGAGCACGGTGTTCGGGCCGGAGCAGGACTGGCTTGAACCGGGGGCACGGAACTCAAACTTGTTGCCGGTGAAGGCGAACGGGCTGGTACGGTTCCGGTCGGTCGCGTCACGCGGCAGCGGCGGAAGCGTATCCACGCCGATCCGCATGGAGCCGACCCGGCGGCTGGAGGTCGCGACGCCCTTTTCCAGCTGGTCGATCACGTCGGCAAGCTGGTCGCCGAGGTACATCGAGATGATCGCCGGCGGCGCTTCGTTCGCTCCGAGCCGGTGGTCGTTGCCCGCGCCGGTCACCGCCGCACGCAGGAGGTCGCTGTGGAGATCGACCGCTTCGATGATCGCCGTCAGCACGGTCAGGAAGATCGCGTTCTGGTGCGGATCGCTGCCCGGATCGAGCAAGTTGCGGTTGCCGTAGGCGATTGCCCAGTTGTTGTGCTTGCCGGAGCCGTTGATTCCGGCGAAGGGCTTTTCATGCAGCAGGCAGACCAGGCCGTTGCGGTCGGCGACTTCGCGCAGGATCTCCATGACCAGCATGTTGTGGTCGCAGGCGAGGTTGAGTTCCTCGTACATCGGCGCGAGTTCGAACTGGGCCGGCGCCACCTCGTTGTGACGGGTCTTGGCCGGGATTCCGAGTTTCCAGAGCTCCTGTTCCACTTCGGTCATGAAGTTGAGGATGCGCATCTTGATGGAGCCGAAATAGTGGTCCTCAAGCTGCTGGTGCTTCGGCGGCGGCGCACCGAAGACGGTGCGGCCGGTCTGCACGAGGTCGGGGCGTTGCAAATAGAAGTTCTTGTCGATGAGGAAGTACTCCTGTTCCGGTCCGAGGGTGATCGTCACCTTCTCGTCGGGCTGGTTGAAGCACTTCATCAGTCGCTTGACCGAGTTGGAGAGCGCCTGCATCGAGCGGAGCAGCGGGGTCTTCTTGTCGAGCGCTTCGCCGGTGTAGCTGCAGAAGGCGGTGGGGATGCAGAGCGTCGCTCCGTTGCCGTGACGCTTGATGAAGGCGGGGCTGGTCGGATCCCAGGCGGTGTAGCCGCGCGCCTCGAAGGTGCTGCGCAGACCGCCCGACGGGAAGCTCGACGCATCCGGTTCGCTGACGATCAGGTTTTTTCCGGAGAAGGACATGATCGGTTCGCCGTTCTTGATCTCCAGGAAGGAGTCGTGTTTTTCCGCGGTCGAACCGGTCAGCGGCAGGAACCAGTGAGTGAAATGGGTGGCGCCGCGCTCCATCGCCCAGTGCTTCATCGCGTGAGCAACGTCGGCGGCGATATCGGCGTCGAGCGGCGCGCCGTTGTTGATGGTGGAGAGAAGTTTCTCCGCCGTCGCCTTCGGCAGGTATTCACGCATTGCATCGGTGTTGAACACATCTTCCGCGTAGTAGTCGATGTTGGCGGGGGCCGCGGCTTCCGGCACGGGGGCGTGGAGTCCGGCCACGACATTGATGGCATTGGCGCGAGTTGGATTGCTCATGATAAAAACCCTCCTGGTTTGGTTGCATTGTGACTGCTGCCGGATGTGTAGCAGGAGTCGTGCCAACTTTTTATGAGCGGAGAATGCCTCGTTTGTGAGGATATTGTTTTACAAAAATGTAAAACTGAACGGATGATTTTACGATTTTGTAATACGCGCGCGAGTAATATATGGAGAAATCCGCCGGGAGTGGAGTTGGCACGTTTTTTGCTTACATGGTTCTGCAAATGTTCAGTTCAAAAGCAGGAAGGAGCTCTGGAACTATGGAACAAGATCGACAGCAAAATCAACAGCGCGGGTTCGCTGCGCCGCCGGTGGCGGATAGCGGCCTCTACAGCTTTGCCAACGAGCACGACGCGTGCGGCGTGGGCCTGGTGGCGGATCTCAACAATCAGCCGAGTCACCGCATCGTGGAGATGGGGTTGACCGTGCTCAAGCGGCTGATGCACCGCGGTGCGTCGGGCGGGGATCCGAACACCGGTGACGGCGCCGGACTGCTGCTGGCACTGCCGTACGAATTTTTCCGGCGCGAGATGGGGGAGGCCCTTCCGGAGCCGGGGCGCTACGGCGTGGCGATGATCTTCGGCGGCGCCGGTTGCGAAGCGCAGATCGAGAAGATCGTCGGCGACGAGGGCGGGCGGGTGATCGCCTGGCGCGATGTGCCGGTTCACCCGGAGGAGATCGGACGCGCCGCGCGTGAGAGCGCGCCGCTGATCCGTCAGCTCTTCATCGGCGGGGAGGCGTTCCCGTCGACCGCCGCGTTTGAGCGCAAACTTTTCGTGATGCGCCGCCTGATTGAAAAGTCCCTGCCGGAGTGCTACATCTGCAGCATGTCCGCGCGCAGCATCGTCTACAAGGGGCTGCTGCTGGCTACGCAGCTGGAGAAATTCTATCCGGACCTCGGTGACGAGCTGTTCCGCTCGCCGCTGGCGCTGGTCCATCAGCGTTACAGCACCAACACGTTCCCGACCTGGAACCTCGCGCACCCGTTCCGCTATCTCGCTCACAACGGCGAAATCAATACGCTGCGGGGCAACCTCAACCACCTGCGCAGCCGCGAATCCAGTCTGGCCAGCGATCTCTTCGGCGACGATATGAAGAAGCTGCTGCCGCTGATTCCGGCCGGGCAGAGCGATTCGGCCTGCCTCGACAACATGTTCGAACTGCTGGTCGCCGCCGGGCGGCCGCTTGCGCACGCCATGCTGATGCTGATGCCGCAGGCGTGGGGCAAGAACTACCACCTCGGCCGCGACGTGCGCGGCTTCTTCGAATACCATTCGGCACTGATGGAGCCGTGGGACGGCCCCGCTGCCGTCGCCTTTTCCGACGGCGTGAACGCCGGTGCGATCCTCGACCGGAACGGTCTGCGTCCGGCGCGTTACACGCTCTGCCGCGACGGGCTCTTCGTGCTCGCCTCCGAGACCGGCGTGCTGGATATTCCTGCTTCGGAAGTGGTCCGCAAAGGCCGGCTCCGTCCCGGCGAGATGCTCTACCTCGACCTCGAACACCACCGTCTCATCGGGGATGGCGAGATCAAGAACGCCGCTGCGCGCCATCAGCCCTACCGCCGCTGGGTGGAGGAGAACAAGATCTCCGTCCACGGTCTGTTTACCGAAATCACCCCCTCGGAAGTGGCCGACGACCTGGTCGCCATGCAGAAGCGTTTCGGATACTCCCGCGAGGATGTCGAGCTCATCATCCAGGTGATGGCCGCGACCGGGCATGAACCGGTCGGTTCGATGGGCAACGACGCCGCGCTCGCGGTGCTCTCCAGCCGGCCGCAACTGCTTTTCAACTACTTCAAGCAGCTCTTCGCCCAGGTGACCAACCCGCCGATCGACCCGATCCGCGAGGAGTTGGTGATGAGCCTCACCACCTACATCGGCAACCGGGGCAACATTCTGGTCGATACGCCGCTCAACGCCCGGCTGATCAAACTGCCGCGTCCGGTCATCACCGACGATGAACTCGCCCGGCTCGAAGCGGTCGGCCAGCAGGATTTCCAGTCGAAACTCCTGCCGCTGGAGTTCCCGGCCGGCGGCGGAGGCGGTGCGCTCGAACTCGCGCTGGAGAAACTCGCCGCCGACGCGGTCGAGGCGGTGCGTTCCGATCACCGGATTTTAGTTCTCTCCGACCGCAATCCGTCGGAGAACACCACGCCGATTCCGTCGCTTCTGGCGACTGCGGCGGTCAACCGCGCGCTGGTGGCGGCCGGACTGCGGCCGGAAGCGGGCATCATCGTCCAGTCGGGCGAGGTGCGCGAAATCATGCACTTTGCGCTGCTGCTCGGTTTCGGAGCGACGGCGATCAATCCCTATCTTGCGCTGGAGACGGTCACGCAGCTCGCCCGCTCCGGAGCGATTGCCCCCGACCCGGTGACCGCGGCGGGGAACTACATCAATGCGGTCGACAAGGGACTGCTCAAGGTGATGTCCAAGATGGGCATCTCCACGCTGCGCAGTTACCGTTCCGGCCAGGTGTTCGAAGCGGTCGGCCTCAACTCCGACCTGATTGACCGCTACTTCCCCGGCACTGCCAGCCGGATCGGCGGCATCGGGCTGGAGGAGATCGCCGCGGAGGCGGACCGGCGGCGCGTGGAAGCGCTCGCTCCCGCCAACGGGCGCGGCGCCGGACTGCTGCCGGACGGCGGCCAGTACCGCTTCCGCCGCGACGGCGAAAATCACCTCTGGACTCCGGAATCGCTGGCCGCATTCCGACAGGCGGTCCAGACCGGGAACCGCGAGAAGTTCAAAGTTTACTCCAATCTCATCGACCAGCAGGCCACCCGGCTCTGCACGTTGCGGGGACTGTTTGAATTCGCTCCCGCCGAGCCGGTGCCGCTTGAGGAGGTCGAAAGCGTTGAATCGATCATTCACCACTTCGTCTCCGGTGCGATGTCGCTCGGTTCGCTCAGCCCCGAGGCGCATGAGGCGATCGCAATTGCGATGAACCGCCTCGGCGCGATGAGCAACTGCGGCGAGGGCGGCGAGGATTCCGACCGGTATCAGCCGGGGCCGCGCGGCGAGGACCGCACCAGCGCGATCAAGCAGATCGCCAGCGGCCGTTTCGGCGTGACCATCGACTATCTGCGCCATGCGAAAGATCTTCAGATCAAGATGGCGCAGGGCGCGAAGCCCGGCGAGGGCGGCCAGCTGCCCGGACACAAAGTCAATGAATTCGTCGCGCGGATTCGCCATTCGATGCCGAATGTGACGCTGATCTCTCCGCCGCCGCACCACGACATCTACTCGATCGAAGACCTCGCACAGCTCATCTACGATTTGCGCAACGCCAATCCGGCGGCGCGGGTGTCGGTCAAGCTGGTTTCCGAAGTGGGAGTCGGCACCGTCGCCGCGGGCGTCGCCAAGGCGCACGCCGACGTGGTTCTGGTCAGCGGCCATGACGGCGGCACCGGTGCTTCGCCGCTCACGAGCATCAAGCACGCCGGACTGCCGTGGGAGCTGGGATTGGCCGAAGCGCAGCAGACGCTGGTGCTCAACGAGCTCCGTTCGCGGGTGCGGCTTCAGGTCGACGGCCAGCTCAAGACCGGCCGCGACGTGGTGATCGGCGCTCTGCTCGGCGCCGAAGAGTTCGGGTTCGCCACGACGATTCTGGTCTGCCTCGGCTGCGTGATGATGCGCAAATGCCACGAGAACAGCTGCCCGGTCGGGGTCGCCACTCAGGACCCGGAACTTCGCAAGCATTTCTGCGGCAAGCCGGAATACATCGAGAACTTCCTGCGCTTCCTCGCGGAGGATGTGCGCGAACTCCTGGCGAAACTCGGCTTGCGTTCGCTCAGCGAAGCGGTCGGCCGCACCGATCTGCTGCGCATGAACCGGGCGATCGATTTCTACAAGGCGCGCCACCTCGACTTCAGCCGGATTTTCCAGCCGGCGAAGGGGAGCGCGGTGCGGTTCGACGCGTCCCGGCCGCATGAGGAGCTGAAGAACTTCGACCGCGGCGAACTCCTGCCGGAACTGCTGCCGCACGTCGATGACGGCACACCGGTCACACTTTCGCGCCGGATTGCGAATGTCAACCGCACGGTCGGAACGGAGCTCTCCGGAGAGGTGGTCGTGCGCCGCGGTGCGCAGGGGCTGCCGCCGGACACCATCCGGGTGGATTTCACCGGGTGTGCCGGGCAGAGTTTCGGCGCCTTCCTCGCGCCCGGACTGGAGTTCGTCCTCTCCGGCGAGGCCAACGACTACGTCGGCAAGGGAATTTCCGGCGGCTGCATCGTGATCCGTCCCGAACCGACTGCGGCGTTCGCGGCGCATGAGAACGTCATCGCCGGCAACGTCATCGGTTACGGCGGCACTTCCGGGAAGATCTTCATCAACGGGCAGGTCGGCGAACGGTTCGCCATCCGCAACAGCGGTGCCACGCTGGTGGCCGAAGGAGTCGGCGACCACGGTTGCGAATACATGACCGGCGGCCGGGTGGTTGTGCTCGGTCCCACCGGCGTCAACTTCGCGGCGGGCATGACCGGCGGTCTCGCTTACGTCTACGATGAGACCAACGACTTCGACCTGCGCTGCAACGTCGGCTCGGTCGACCTGGAGAGCGTCCTGCCCGGTTCGGAGGACGAAGCCGAGCTGGTCGCACTGCTCCGCGAGCACCTCGAGCGCACCGGCAGCGTCCGCGCGGCCGCAATTCTCGACAACTGGGAAAATGAACGGCCCCGTTTCGTCAAGGTGTTCCCGGTCGAGTACCGGCAGGCGCTCGGACGGATGGCGCGCGAAGACGCCGAAGCGGTTGACCGCCGCAAGGAATCGAATTGATCCGGGGAATGTCGAATAAGGAGAACTGTACGATGAACAACAGAATTCACGATATCTACCGCCCGGTCGAACAGCGCCGGCGGGATTTTAAAGAGGTGGAGCGGCCGCTCACCTGTGCGGAAATTGCGGGACAGGCGAAACGCTGCATGGGATGCGGCATTCCCTTCTGCCACGGCACCGGCTGTCCGCTGGGCAACGTCATTCCGGAGATCAACTCCGCGGTTGCCGTGGGGGATATGCGCCGGGCGTGGGAGATTCTGAACACGACCAGCAACTTCCCGGAATTCACGTCGCGGGTCTGCCCCGCGCTCTGCGAGGGATCGTGCACCGACGGCATCAACGAAGAGCCGGTGATGATCCGCCAGCTGGAGAAGGTGACGGTGGAGACCGCCTTCCGGAACGGCTGGGTCAAGCCGTTCGTTCCGGAGCACCGCAACGGGAAGCAGGTGACGGTCATCGGCTCCGGCCCCTCCGGTCTCGCCGCCGCCGACGAACTCAACCGGCTCGGCTACACGGTCACCGTCTATGAGGCGAATGCGGCACCCGGTGGACTGCTCCGTTACGGCATTCCCGACTTCAAGCTCGACAAGGCGGTGATCGACCGCCGGATCAAGATCATGGAGGCCTCCGGCATCCGCTTCGTCTGCAATACCCGTGTCGGGAGCGACGTCTCCGGCGCCTACCTGGCGCGCCGTTCCGACGCGGTCGTGCTGGCGATCGGCACGCCGCAGGCGCGGGATCTGCGGATGCCCGGCCGGGAGCTGGCCGGCATCCACTTCGCGCTCGAGTTTCTGCAGGGGCAGAACCGGGTGATCGGCGGCGAGGCGGCCGTTGTGCCGGTCTCCGCGACCGGGCGGCGGGTGGTGGTGATCGGCGGCGGCGATACCGGCAGTGACTGCGTCGGCACGTCGATCCGGCAGGGCGCGGCGAGCGTGCTCCAGATCGAAATCATGCCGAAGCCGCCGGAACAGCGTTCGCCTTCGACCCCGTGGCCGGAGTGGCCCTATCTTTTGCGCACGTCGTCGAGCCACCGCGAGGGCGGTTCGCGCGAGTGGAACGTCTCGACCCGCGCCTTCCTCGGCGAACACGGTCGGGTGACCGGTCTGGATGTCGTGGAGGTGAAGTGGGAGTTCTCGCCGGTCGGCCGGCCGCTGAAATTCACCGAGGTTCCCGGTTCCGCCCGGCGGATTGATGCGGACCTCGTACTGCTGGCGATGGGGTTCACCGGTGTCTCGCCGGAGGGCGTCGCCGCCGAACTCGGGCTGGCGGTCGATCCGCGCGGCCGGGTGCTCTCCGATCCGGAACGTCACATCTTCTGCTGCGGCGACACCGCCAACGGCGCCTCGCTGGTGGTGCGGGCCATCGCCGACGGCCGCCGCGTCGCCCGCGCGCTGGATGAAAGCATGAGGAGGAATGAAAGATGATCTTTTCCAAATGGCACGGACTCGGCAATGACTTCATCATCGCCGAGCCGGACAAGAATCCCGGGTTCGACTTCCGGGCCGCGGCGGAACATCTCTGCGACCGTCACTTCGGCATCGGCGCCGACGGCGTGGTGACCATCCGTCCGCTGGGCGGCGAAGCGTTTGAAATGCGCATCTACAACTCCGATGGCTCCGAGACGGAGATGTGCGGCAATGCCACCCGTTGCGTCGGGCTCTACATCCGGCGGAACAAGCTCGCGAAAGGCGGAGAGTTTGAACTTCACACCCGCGGCGGCATCGTCCGCCCGAAGGTGCTCGACAACGGAACCGTCCGGGTCGACATGGGGGAGCCGCATCTGCTGCGCGGAGAGATTCCGGTCGCCGGTGATCCGGAGTCCGACGCCCGGAGCCTTTCGCTCGACCTTCCCGGAATCCGGCTGGAGGCGGTCGGGGTTTCGATGGGCAATCCGCACGCGGTCATCTTCGTGCCGGATATCAACGCCATTAAACTCGAAGAGTGGGGGCCGCGCATCGAGTGCGACCCGCTCTTCCCCAACAAAACCAATGTGGAGTTCGTCGAAGTGATCAGCCCGCAGATGGTCAGAATGCGGGTGTGGGAGCGCGGCTGCGGCGTGACGCTCGCCTGCGGCACCGGCAGTTGCGCCACCACGGTTGCCGGCGTCGTCACCGGCCGGACCGGCCGCTGCATCACCGTCCTGCTCGACGGGGGCGAACTTCAGATCGAATACTCCGAAGCCGACAATCACGTTTACATGACCGGGCCCGCCTGCGAAGTGTTCCAGGGCGCCTGGATGGAAAGGTTCTAAAGCGATGTGTGAAATCAACTCCAACTATCTCAAGCTGCCCGGCAGCTACCTGTTCGCCGGAATCAAGCGGCGGGTCGACGCCTACCGCGCGGCCCATCCCGATGCGAAGATCATCAGTCTCGGCATCGGCGACGTCACCCGGCCGCTGGTGCCGGCGGTAATCGAGGCGATGCACGCCGCCGTCGACGAGATGGCCGACGCCTCGACCTTCCGCGGTTACGGTCCGGAGCAGGGGTACGACTTCCTGATCGACGCGATCATCCGCGGCGAATACACCGCGCGCGGCATCGAAATCGACCGCGACGAGGTGTTCGTGAGCGACGGCTCCAAGTGCGATGTCGGCAACATTCAGGAGATTTTCAGCGCCGACGCCCGGGTGGCGATCGGCGATCCGGTCTATCCGGTCTACCTCGACAGCAACGTGATGGCCGGCCGCACCGGCGAATTCGGTCCCGACGGGCGCTTCGCCGGAATCACCTACCTCGCCGGAACCGAGGAGAACGGCTTCTCTCCGGAACCGCCGAAGGAGCGGGTGGATCTGGTCTATCTCTGTTCGCCGAACAATCCGACCGGCACCGTGCTCGACCGCGCCGCGCTCACCCGCTGGGTGGAGTATGCCCGGGAGAAGGAGGCGGTGATCCTCTTCGACAGCGCCTACAGCGCCTACATCCGCGAACCGGGACTGCCCGGAAGCATCTACGAAATTCCGGGGGCGAAGGAGGTGGCGATCGAATTCAAATCCTTCTCGAAAAGCGCCGGCTTCACCGGGGTGCGTTGCGGCTTCACCGTGGTGCCGAAGGCGCTCCGGCGGCGTGACAACTCCGGGAAGATGCAGAGCGTCAACGCGCTCTGGCTCCGCCGCCAGTGCACCAAGTTCAACGGCGTCTGCTACATTGTCCAGCGAGCCGCTGAAGCGGTCTATTCCCCCGCCGGAATGAAGCAGTCGCGTGAAGTGATCGACTACTATATGGGCAACGCAGAACTGATTCGTTCCGGCCTGATCGGGGCCGGATTTGAGGTGTTCGGCGGAAAAAATGCGCCTTATATCTGGTGGAAATTGCCTGCGGGACTTGAATCCACGCAATTTGCTGATAAATTACTGAACGTCTGCCAGGTGGTCGGCACCCCCGGTGTGGGATTCGGCCCCGGCGGGGAAGGGTGGTTCCGGTTGACGGCGTTCGGCGACCGGGCGGAGACGGCGGAGGCGGTCGAGCGCATCTGCCGTGCCAGCCTGATCTGAATCGTTTGCCGTCAAGAAGGGAGATGGGATGAAACCGAAAGCCGGCACACTCGGGCAGGAGATCCTTGTGCTTCAGGAGATCAGTTCCGCGGTCGTTCACAAACGGAATGTCGATGCTCTGCTCAATGAGATTCTGGCGGTGCTTCACCGCCGCATGGGGATGCTTCGTGGCACGATTACGCTTCTCCACGGCGATACGCTCACCATCGAAGCCTCTCACGGGCTCGACGAGGAGGAGAAGCAGCTCGGCCGTTACCGGCTGGGGGAGGGGATCACCGGCCACGTGGCCGAGACCGGCCGCCCCCATCTGGTGCCTGACATCTCCCGCGATCCCCGCTTCCTGAACCGGACCGGGAGCCGCAAGACCGACCACCCTGTGGCATTTCTCTGTGTCCCGATTTTCCATATGGACCAAGTGATCGGGACATTGAGCATCGACCGCGAAAATGTCGCCGGAACCGATCTGGAACGGGATCTTGCGCTGCTCGAAATCATCGGCAATATCGTCGCTGACGCCGTTGCTGTCTGCCTTCAGGAGCATGAGGAGAGGGAAGATCTGCTCGAAGAGAACCGGAAACTGCGCAACATGCTTACCGGCAATCCAGGCAAACTGGTCGGCAACTGCCGGTGCATGCAGAACATCTATGAACTGATTCGCCAGGTGGCGCCGAGCGATGCGACGGTGCTGATCCGCGGCAGTTCCGGCACCGGCAAGGAGCTGGTCGCCCGCGCGATCGTCGAACTCTCCAGCCGCAAGGACAAGCCTTTTGTGACGCTCAACTGCGCCGCTTTGCCGGAGAATCTGGTGGAGAGCGAACTGTTCGGCCACGAGAAGGGGGCCTTCACCGGCGCCACCTGCCGGCGGATCGGCCGTGCCGAGGCCGCCGACGGCGGGACGCTCTTTCTCGACGAGATCGGCGATCTCTCGCTCACCACGCAGGTGAAACTGCTGCGCTTCATTCAGGAGCGCACCTTCTCGCGGGTGGGCAGCAACGTCGAATTGAAATCGAATGTGCGGTTTCTCGCCGCGACCAGCCGCAATCTGGAGGAGCTCATGCAGCAGAAGAAGTTCCGCGAGGACCTCTACTACCGGCTGAACATCTTCCCGATCATGATGCCGGATCTGTGCAAGCGGCGCGGCGACATCATTCTGCTGGCCGAGCACTTCATTGAGAAGCACAATCTCCGCTACGGCAAAAAGGTCAAACGCCTTTCAACCCCGGCGATCAACATGCTCATGAGCTACCACTGGCCCGGCAACGTCCGCGAGCTGGAGAACTGCATCGAGCGCGCGGTGCTGACTGCCACCGACGACTGCATCCACGGCTACAATCTGCCGCCGTCGCTCCAGACCGGCAAGGAGTCCGGTTCGGAGCTGCTCCCCGAGGGGAACGCCTCGTTCAACACGCTGGTCAACTCCTACGAGCGGGAGCTGATTGTCGAAGCGCTCAAGCGGAACAACGGCAACATGTCCGCGGCGGCACGCGACCTCGGCCTCTCCCCGCGGGTGATCCACTACAAGATCGGCCGCCTCGGCATCACGCCGGAGTGGTATGTGAACGACGCTTCCGAAACCCGGTCCTGACCGGGTTTTTTGCTTTTTCCTCCGTGTGCCGGTTGACAGAATTTCCGCCGGGATGTACATTAATCCACAGTATTGCATGGAGTGGAAAATCTATGTTCTTCAAGAATAAGAAACGTTACGTGGTGCATACCGTCGGCGACCCGGTGCTGCGCGAAAAGGCGAAACCGGTTGCCGCTGTGACGCCGGAAATCCGGCAGCTGGCCGCCTCGATGATCGAGTCGATGCAGGCGTTTGAGGGGATCGGTCTCGCCGCTCCGCAGGCGGGGGAGTCCCTGCGGCTGGTCGTCTTCGACGTGCCGCTGGAGTCGATGGGGGATACCCCGTCGACCGGTGAACGGCTGTTGCTGCCGAAGATGCCGCTGGCAGTGGTCAATCCGGAGATCGTCGCCTCGTCGGAGGATCTCACCTCTCATGATGAAGGGTGCCTTTCGCTGCCGGACCTCTTTGCGCCGGTGGTGCGCCCTGCTTCGGTGGTGTTCCGGGCGCAGACGCTCGACGGCGAATGGATCGAATGCGAATGCGGCGGCCTGCTCGGGCGGTGCATCCAGCATGAACTTGACCATCTCGACGGCACGCTGTTCATCGACCGGCTGACGCCGGAGGCGGCCCGTACCGTCGAACGCGAGCTGAAACAGCTGATCCGTTTCGGGGAGCGGCACCATTTCCATCGGGTGAAGGTAAAATAATGGAGCAGGAAGAGAGAGTTCCGGAGCCGGTGGGCTTCTGGGGGGCGCTCCGCGGCACCTGCTGCGGTACGGAGATCTTTTCCCGGCTGCGGTACAATTCGGTGTGGCGCACGCTGTGGCACCTTCTGCTGATGACGCTCCTGGTCTCCGCCGGAATCGTCTGGGGGGAGGGAACCCGGATGGGGCGGGTGATCGACGAGGTGGAACGCCGGATTACCGCGGAGTTCGGTTCGGAGATCCGCATGACGCCGGAGGCGCTGATCCCGGCGGTCCGGCCGGAGGAGGCTCGTTCGCTGGATCTGCCGTGGAACGGCCGGATCAGCTATGTTCCCGACTTCAAGGCGGGGATGGCGGTTGACCCGGATTCCATTGCTCTGCTCGACTATCTGGTGATCTGGAGCCCCCGCTTCCTCGGCTGTGCCTGGCAGGTGGAGCCGGGGAATTGGCAGTTCGGGCTGGAGAGGCCGACGGAAACGGAGCAGGCGGCGCCGGCGCCCGGAACGGTTCCGCTGTTCCGGGGAATCGGGTTGTCGTTCCGCAGTTTTTCCACCCGGGAGCTGTGCGACTTCCTTTCCACCGGGGTGGAGGTGACCGCGCTCTGGCCGCGGCAGGAGCCGCCGGAGATTCCGGTCGCGAGCCTCTTCGACGCGGTGGCCAGTTCGGTCGCGCTTCTGGTGTTTCTCGGCCGCTTTGCCGGACTGCTTTTGCTGGCGTTGCTTTACACGTTGATTTTTGCCGGCGTCTCCCGGCTTTCGCTCGGGGGGCGCAAGGTGGTTTTGAACTTTGCCCAGTTCTGGAAGGTCGGTGTGTATGCCGGATTCCCGGTGATGCTGGTCGCGGGGTGTTTCCCGGCGCTTGACCTGCCGTTTTTCAGCTACAGCACCGTGTTCATGATCGGGCTGGTGATCTACTGGATGATCGCCGCGGCCCGGCTGGAACGCAGCGGTTCCGAGTCAAATGAGGAGAACTTCCGATGAATGCTGCTGAACTTGATTTTCTTCGCACGCCCGTCTGGTATCCGGTGCTGGCGGGGCATACGTTTCTGACCTCCTTTGTCAAACTGCGCAAGGATGCGCTCAACATTCTGATCGCCGGCGGTGATTTCGACCGGGAGGATGAGGGGCGCAACCCGGCGGTGAAGCGGGTGATCGAGGATCTGCGTCAGCCGATGGCGGCGATTCCCGGCAACTGCTTCGTCTCGGTGGACCGCTGTGCGCCGACCGATACCGAACGGTTCGCCGGAAAGCGCGGCGCGGTCTTCTCCCCGGAAAGCGCCTGGAAGTACCTCGTCCGCAGTGAAAAGGTGCGGGAGTCCGCCCGGCGCGGGGAGGTGGAGTATGTCTGTCTGCGCCCCTTCCGCCGGATGAACCGCACCCGGGAGTTCCGCCTCTTTCTGTGGGAGGGGCGTCTGGTGGCGATGAGCCAGTACAACCTCGACCGTCATTTCCGGCGGCTGGAGGGCATTCGCGAGAAGCTCTGGGAGAAGGCGGAGGACTTCGTGCGCAGCATCTCCTGGCTGCTGCCGGTCAAGACGCTGGTGATGGATATCTACTTCACCGCCTCGGGGAAGATCCTCATCATCGACCTCAATCCGTGGGGCGAGCCGACCGACCCGCTGTTGTTGCGCACCTGGGAGCGCAACTGGAGCTGTCCGGCCGGAATCGTGCTGATGGATCCGCCGACGAAGATTTCCGGCGACGTCAGCGTTTCGTTCTGACCGAAGGCGTGAGTTTCCGGAAGAGCAGGATCCCTTTCCCGTACCGTTCGAACCGGTAATCCGGATCGCGAAGCAGTCGCATCAGCAGGGAATTGAGCTCTTCCGGCGACTCGTACCCGTGATGGTTTTCCCGGTCGAAAAGGTAGAAGTCGGCCTTCTCCGGCCCCGGGACATTGAACACCTGACAGCGCCGGAGCAGTTTCAGACCGGTCTCATTCTGGGCGACCACCGTAGCGCCGTCGGGAATCCGGTCGGTGACCTTCTTCAATTCGGCGGCGTTCTGCAGTTTGCCGCGCAACTCCTCCTGCCGTTCCGCCGAGAAGGGGATGGCGAGCAGGGAACCGCCCCGGGCGGTGTCGTAGCCGGCCAGGTGGATGTAATAGCGGTTCTGCGGCAGATCGGCGAAGAGGATGTGGCTCGCCAGCATGATTCCGAGTGCGGCACCGGCGACGGCTCCGATGTACCGGGTGAGCTCTTGTTTCCACAGCAGAATCCGGAGCTGCCGGAGCCCGAGAATCGTCGCCGCCGGCAGGACCCCGACCAGTGCCGAGGCGTAGTGGCTGAAGAGGAGCTGCTGTTGATCGAAGGCGCTCACCAGTTGAATTCCGAGCGTCGGCAGGACGAGGAGAATCAGCCCCCGCCAGGAGAAGAGCGGGAGGAAGGCGAAGGGGAGCAACACGCTCAGCAATACCGCCGGAACATGCGGCTGAACCAGCCGGGCGAGCATGGCGCCGAAGTTGGCGAGCGTGCCGGAGAGGGTCGGTGCGAAAAGCTCGTATCTCCCGTAGTGCCAGTAGTCCGCCTTGACCAGCAGTGGAAAGTGGATTTTCAGGATGAAGAGAGTCCAGAGGAGCGCTCCGGCGAGGCAGAGCACACCCGCCCGGCGGCGGCCGCGAAGCGAGAGCATCCACAGCCCGGCGGCGCCGAGCGGAATGACGAAATCCTCCTTGATCAGCGGCAGGGTCAGCATCCAGAAGAGAAACCGCCGCATCCGGTGTTGAGTCCAGGCGAGAAACCCCAGCGCGAACCAGAGCGGAAAGAGGCATTCGATGTGGAAGTCGAAGAGCGCCAGCCGGGCGAAGTAGGGGTTGAAGAGGTAGAGCAGCGGCGCGAGCATGGCATACACCGGATTGCGAAGCAGCCGCAATCCGGCGAAATAGAGCGGAATTGCGGCGGCGGCCATCACGACCGGCTGAAAGGCGATCAGCCAGTGCGGTGAATCCCACAGCTGGTAGAAGGGGAGCAGCACCAGCGCCGCCGGGGAGAAGTGGTCGAATGCGCCGCCGCGGAAGTCCCGCAGCAGCCCGCCGCCCTGCGCGGCGATGTGAAGCATGGAGTCGTAGATGCCGAAGTCCCACAGCCCGAAGAGATCGGCGCGGTATTTGACGACGCCGGCTCCCCAGTAGGCCAGCGCGAAGACGGCGGTGGCGGCGAAGACGATGCCGCGGGCCGTCTTTTCCGGGAGCGGACGGCGGAGCGCCCACCCGGCGGCGGCAAACGGAACAGCCGCCGCAACTGCGGCGGTAACGGCGATGTAATAATTGACGGTCATGGGTATAACATAATCTGCCGGAAAGGGAATTCCAAGGGCGGTTTCCGTTTTCCCGCAGAATTTTTTCGGAAGAGCGAAAAGCGTGTTGTGCAGAATTGGGTTGTTTGCATTTTTCTCTCGGGAAAGTATATTGAACCCATCGAAATCAACATCGAACAACAGGAATGCCGCAGGAGGAATGGCGATGAAAGGAGAGCATGGGTTTCAGATTCTCCGGGACCGGACGCCGAAGTATACGGTCCGGGAGGTGGCGGAGATCATGGGGGTCACGCCCTATACAATCCGCTATTACGACAATGCGGGACTGATTCCGGGGGTGGATCGGAGCGCCGGAAACAGCCGCCTCTTTTCCGATTACAACGTCAGCTGGTTGAAGCTGGTGGTTTGTCTGCGCGCGACCGGTCTGCCGGTGGAAGGGGTGAAGCATTACATCGACATGTGCCGGCAGGGCGATGAAACCATTCCGGAGAGGGCGGAACTGATCTTCCGGCAGGAGAAGATCCTGCGGGAGCAGATGCGAAATCTCCAGGCCCAGATGGAGGTGCTGCAATACAAGAAAAAATACTATGAGACACTGCTGGCCACCGGCGGGAAAGATCATTGCAACCCGGAGAACCCTCCGGATCTGCTCGTGGAACCGGAAATCGTTCCGCAGAACCCGGAGGCGTGACCCATCTTCCCCGCCTCAGAAACGGAGAATGGCGCCGCGCAGTTCCGCCGGGCGGTAGAGAATGTGCAGTGCGCCGTCACTGCCGATGTAGAGCGATTTCACCGCGCGGTCGAATTTGCGGAATTGCGGATCGTTCCGGCGCTTGCGCAGTTCCGACGCGGCGAACTGCTCCACCAGCCACGCGGGCAGAGGAATGCTCCCGAGCCGGAAGCGGCGGAACTCCAGATCGATCCACTCCCCGTCTTTTTCCGGAACCACCGTCATCGACAGCCGGATGACGCCGCCGAACAGCCAGCGAAGCGGCGTGACGACCGGCACCGTCAGATCCAGCGCTCCCTCCCGGAGCGTCGCGCCGTAGTAGCGCGGCGGCAGCGCCGAGGTGGAGAGAAAGAGCGACGTGAGGGCGAACCCGTTGTCGGCAATGCGGTGCAGTGAATCGAGCTTCTCCGGAGTTAAAATGAGTTCCGACTCCTCCGGCTTTCCCTGAAACACCTCCTTCGTAATCCGCATGAGCAGTTCGTTCTGGTAGGCGATGTCGTCGGCGGAGAGCGGCGCCGGAGAGAGCTCCGGCAGCGGGCTGAACAGCAGGGCCGCAATGAGAAACAGGCAGAGCAGAAGTCCCGCGAATCCGGCTCCGAACCAGAGCAGGAAACGGGGAACTCCTCCAACCCCGGCCTCCTTTGCGCTTCCGGCGGCCCGTTTCACCGCCTTGGCCGCGCGTTTGACAGGGGCTTTCTTTTTCCCGGCCGCCTTCGCCATCGGTTACGCTCCGGTCTGCGGGGCGGTGAACACCGCCGGGCGAATGTAGACCAGATCGGTCAGGTTGTTGTCGTACGGGCGGAATTTGGCGCGGATGAGCGCGGTGAAGTCGGGCGTCTCCACCGGAAGCACCCGTTGCAGCACCGCTTTGTCAAGCAGGAGCTCCAGCGCGGGAAGTTCCGTCGACGAGGCGACCAGGTGTTCCGCCGGAGCGGCGGCGAAAAACGACTCCGCCTGCTCCCGGTTGAGCACCTTCTCTTCCCCGGTCGGAACCGGTTCCCCGTCGCGGACGATCATGCCGAAATAGATCAGCTCGTGGTTGCGGCCGTCGAAGAGACAGCCGATCTTCTCACCCTCCGCGGCGGAGGCCCGCACCGCGTAGGCGGTCGCGGTTGGAATGCAACGCGTTTCCACGCCGGTTTTGCCGAAGGTCCAGCCGGCCACCAGGGCGGCGGCGAGCCGCATTCCGGTGAAGCTGCCCGGGCCGGAACCGACGCTCCACCGCGCAACGTCGTTGACGGTGAGCCCGAATGCCTTCAGCTCCTCCGCAATCCACGGAGCCAGCCCGGCGGAGTCGCGGCCACGCATCGGCCGGGTGCGGGCAAGCAGAAGCTCCTCTCCGCGCATCAGCGCGAATCCGGCGGTGCGGCCGGCGAGATCGACGGCCGCGGAAAGTATTTCGCTCATTTTGATTTGCACTCCGCCAGAATCCGGTCAGCCAGCTCTTTCGAACTCATCCGGGGGCGTTCCGAGATCACCCGGCCCCGGGAGACCACCACTTCGCCGGGCATGGAGCGCAGATTGTAGACCCCGCCCATCGAATAGCAGTAGGCGCCGGCGTTGCCGATGGCGAGGATGTCATACTCCCGGATTTCCGGAAGCTCCCGCTGTTCGGCGAAGCGGTCGCCGGTTTCGCAGATGTTGCCGCAGACGTCGTACACCTCCGGCTTCCCCTGCGGATTGCTGAGGTTCCAGATCTGGTGGTACGCCCCGTAGAGAACCGGCCGGATCAGCTGCGGGAAGCCGGCATTGCATCCGGCGATCAGACGGCTGCGGTTGCGCTTGAGCGTGTTGACCTCCGTGAGCAGATATCCCGCTTCGGCCACCATGTACTTGCCGGGCTCGAAACACATCGCAAGCTCTTCGCCGCGCTCCTGGCAGAACTCCCGGAAGCGGCGGGCAATCTCCGCCCCCATCGCCACGTAATCGATCCGTTTCTCATCCGGGCGGTAGGGCACCTTGAAGCCGCCGCCGAAGTCGAGAAATTGAAGATCGGGGAAGTTCGCCTTCGTGGCGATCCGCATCAGATTCTCCATGCTCTGGTAGACCGATTCGGCGTGCTGAAGTCCGCTGCCGGTGTGTTCGTGCAGACCGACAATCCGGAACTTCCCTTCGCGGACGATCTCCAGCACCTCGTCGACCGACTCCAGCAGGATGCCGAATTTGGTCAGGTCGCCGCCGGTCATGGTCTTCTCGCTGTCGCCGTCGCGGACATCCGGATTGAAGCGCAGGCAGAGGTCAAGCCCCGGATGGCTCTTGGCGAGCTTGCGCAGCCGGGAGAGCGAGCCGATGTTCATCACTACGCCGGTGGCGAGCACCTCTTCGACTTCGGCGTCGGTCATGTTGTTGGCGGTGTAGATGATCTTCTCCGGGGAGAAGCCGAGCTTGAGGGCGATGTGCACTTCGCCGGGGCTGACGGTATCCAGCCCGGCTCCGGCGTCGCGCAGCAGCGTGAGAAGAGCCGGGTTGTAGTTCGCCTTCAAGGCGTAGTGAATGCGCAACTTCTTCCACGGAATGAAGCGGAAGAGATCGTTGTAGCGCTCCACGACCATATCGCCGTCGTAGACGAAGAGCGGCGTGCCGTAGTCCGCCGCCAGTTTCAGCAGAAATTCGCGTTCCAGCATGGCCGTTCTCCTCAGTAGGTCGAAATGACCGCGAGCAGTTCCAGCGGCTCGTCGCCGATGGAACGGATGGCATGGCCGTCGCCGTTGCCGGTCAGAATGGTGTCGCCGACGTTGAGTTCGACGATTTCGCCGTTGTCGTCGGCCTCCGCCTTGCCGCGGATCACGACAAAGATCTCCTCCTCGGCGTCGTGCGGATGAAAGCCGATGGAGCAGCCCGGTTCGAGGGTCAGTTTCGCAAACATGCGGTTTTGGGAACGCATTTCGCTGTTCGGTTCCCAGAAATGCTCAATCTTCACGGTGCCGTGCCCGCCGCGCATCTCGTTGCGCAGTTCGGTGCGGAATTCTCCGGTTCTGCGGATCATGGGTGGAATCCTCCTATTGCTTCAGACGGCCGAAAATGTTGCCGTATTTCTTTTCATTGAGCGCTTCGACGTAGGCGCTGATCTTGGTTTCCGTGCTGCACGGGTCGATGGTGGTGTCGACGCAGTCGCCGTCGAGCACCAGCAGCGGAACCGCCGCTTTGTTGAGTTCCTCGCGCAGATGCTTGATGAACGAACTGTCCGCCATCGAACAGCGGCCGAAGCCGTGGTTGTAGAGGATGCAGCCGTTGTAGTGGACATTCTTCGCCCCTTCGACGATGGAGCGGACCCGCAGAGCGGGGTCCATGAATCCCACCGTCAGAAGTTTCTTCGCCAGTGCCCGGTAGGGGTCGTTGACATCCAGCGGCTCCCAGCCGATGAAGTTCACCTCTTCAAAGACGATCGGCGCCCGGCACTTGACCTCCACGTAGTCGAGCAGCGAACTGTCGTAGAAGGGCGGCAGGTGGAGCCAGAGCAGCCGGTGGGTGTCGTCGAGCTTGACCGAGTCGCCGATTTCGTCGCGGATCTGCAACAGCTCTTCGTAGAGTTTCTTCTGAATCTCCGTGAGTTCGGGGCGCCCCCAGAGCTGGCTGAAGATCGAGGCGAAATAGATCGCCTGCCCACCGCGGATCAGCGGCGGGCTGTTGTGGCGAAGTTCATTGCACAGCAACGAGTAATGCCGCGCGTCGTTGGAGTGGGCGCACGCTTCGGAGAGCTTCTTCGGATCCATCTTGAGCCCGAGCGCCTTTTCCATCAGAAAGACGGAGCGCTCCAGCTCCTCCGCCAGGTGTTCGATCGAGATGTCGTTCCCGGTGCCGACCGCGGGAGTCTGCAGCGAGAAGAAGCGGTCCTCGATGTTGTAGCTGCGGGCTAGGTCGCGGAAAATCCGCTCCCCCTGCTGGCAGGGCTGCGAGGTGGAGACGCTGAAGGCCGGCGCGGGCAGCTGCACCCCTTCCAGCACCCGCAAAAAGGAGCAGGTTTCACCGGAAAATCCCTTGCAGGCCGCTTTGTCGAACGCTTTTTTCACCTTGTGCTGGCTGCGGGCGAAGAGCGCCGCATAGGTTTCCAGCGTCAGCGAGCGGGCGCCGAGCGCGTTGAGCACTTCGCTCGGGAAAAAGAGGTTGCGCCAGACCAGCGGCTCTTTGCCGTGGCCGAGAAAATCCTTTCTCGTAGCGCGTGCGCGCAGGTCGACCGAGGCGAGATGGCGGGTCGGCGGCGGAAGGCCGGCTTCGGGGTCGAGTTTCCCTTTGAGCGTGGAGAACTGCAGCGCGAGGCAGGCCGCGCCGAGAGCGCCCATGACGCTGTGAAATTCCGGAATGATGATGTTGTTGCCGGTGATTTCCCGGAGGTAGTAGGCGACCGCCCGGTTGTAGGCGACGCCGCCCTGGAAGACGATGTCTCCGTGGTACCCGAGGAAGAGTTCGCCGACGCCGGACATGATGGTGCGGGCCTGGGCCCGGCAGGCGCCGCCGATGATGTCGCCCAGCGGGAAACGGTTTTTGAATTTGTTGATCGAGGTCGCCGACAGCACCGCGCAGACCGAGGAGAATTCCAGGTTGCTGTCGTAGTTGACCCGGTCGGCCATCTGATCGATCGGCACGTTGAGTTTGGCGGCGACGCTGTCGAGGAACGCACCGGTTCCGGCGGCGCAGATGCCGCTCATCTTGTAGTTCCACATGCGCATCTTGTCGTTGAAAACCATCGCCTTGCTGTCCTGCCCGCCGACGTCGAGGATCGCCTTGCAGTCGGGGTAGTAGTGACGGGCTCCTGCGACGTGGGCGGTGACTTCGCTCACCCGGAAGTCGTAGGGGACGAACTCCGCGGTGTCTTCGACGATCTGACTGCCGGTGACGACGGTGCAGGTGATCTGTTCGAGTCCGGTCAGGCCGGCGTCGAGCAGAAATTTATCCACTGTCTGGCGGAGCTGGCCGAAGTTGCAGGCGCCGCATTTGGCGCACACGCCGGCGCACCGGACCCGGCCGGTATCCACCGGCTTGGTGCGCTGGTAGAGGGTCTGGCGGACTTTGCCGCGGTCATTCATCAGAACGGCTTTGAATGTGGTCGAGCCGATGTCGATGCCAAGGTACAATTTTTCCATAAACTGGTAGCCTGTCTCGCTTGTCGGGAACGATTATTCGCTGTTTTTCAACAGGTTGGATTGCTCCAGACGGTTCTTTTGATTTTATATTCGTAATCATTACTATACACCCGGAAGCGAGTTTTTTCCAATATCCTTGATTAAAAACTGGAAAATCCATGGATTTGCGGCTATCTTAATTAGTTCTGATGGGCAAACTGCAGGGAAACAGATGAAGAAGAGTTTTGAAGAGCGGTTGATCGAGTTCTCCGGGCCGGCTGAGCTCAAGAATGCAAAACAGCTGCTGAAAAATAACCGGATTGTCGGCGCCTGGCGCGCCGCAGACGGCCGTCTCTGCGGCCGGTTTCGTGTCGGTGCCGTTACGAGTGACGTCCGGGTGCGCACCGGAGAATCGCCGGTCGGCGAATGCAGCTGCGGCGGCTGCGGCAACGGGAAGGCGCTCTGTGAACATGCGGTGGCGCTTCTCATGTATTCGGGGCGGTTTCGCGGACCGGCCTACCGTGCGGTGCAGGAGGAGGAGTCCAGTTACTACGGCGGGTTGCGGCAGGAGAGTCTGCCCAAGCTGGTCAGCCGTGCCCGGACGCCGCTGGCTCAGTTGACGATGGAGGCGGTTTCCGCGTTTCCCCATGTGCCGAGCAAGTGGGAGAACGCGGTGCTCGCGGTCAAACTGCGGACCGCCGACCGGGAGTACCTCGGCAACCTGAACAATCTGCGCCAGCTCTACTTTGACAAATCGCTGACAGTGACGCTCAAACTGGAACACTTCTCTCTGCACGATCAGCAGATCATCCGCTTTCTGGCGATCAACGGCGAGGCGGAGAATTCGCAGATTCTGCTCAATGCGGAGCTTACGGCGGAGTTTTTTCACTGCCTCGTCAACTTTCCCCGCTTCATCCGCGAGGGCAAACGGCTTCAGATACGGGGCGACGCCGCGGAGGCGGTTCTGCTGAAACAGGAGAACCGCAACGGCGTGCGCCTCTCCCCGGGCATCCGGGTGGAAGGGGCGGCACTGCCGATCGCCGGCGCCAAGGTGATTACCGGGCGTTCCGGCTGCTGGGTCGGCCGGGAAGGGGAGTACTTTTTTGTGCCGGCGACCTGCGAGATCAGCTGGTTGCGGAACTTTTTCCGCTCCAGCGTCCAGACGCCGCCGGAGGGGATGTCGGTGGAGGAGTTCCTCCGCTCCTTTCCGCTCCCGGTGGTGCCGGCGGGCAGTTTCGAGCTGGAGACGAGGGCGGCGGGGATTCTGCTGAACGGAACTTTCCCGGAGCCGGATCTGTTTGAGCTGGCGGTCGATTTCCTCTACGAATCGGACGGGCGGCATGTGCTGGAGAAACCCGGTTCCGGCTATCTGGTCCGGGAGGGCAATCACTTCTGGAAACGCGACGAAGCGATGGAGCATGAGTTTGAGAATGAGATCGCCCTCTTCGGCTTCGACCGCAGCTCCGGCATGCCGGTTCTGCGCGGAGCGGACCGCATCGGCGCCTTTCTCGACTGTGCGCTGCCGGAAATGCTTCGCGCCCGGCCCGGTCTCGCTCTCGGCAGTTCGCTTGCCCGGATGATCCGCGGCAGCGCCGGTCTGCCGGAGCTGGAACTGAACTGCCGGCTCTCGTGCACCGCCGGCGACCGGTATGTGGTGAGCTACCAGCTCACTGGAGACGGCGTGGTGGCGGATTGGAAGAGCTGTGCGGAGGCGGTCCGCGGCGGGCAGGAGTTTCTGGCTCTGCCCGGAGCGGGGCTGGTGAAAATCAGCGCGCCGCTGGCCGGATTCTTTCACGCGGCTCCGACGGTGCTGCGCAACCTCGACCCGGTTGGCCGGACCTTCGAGGTGCCGTTTTTTTCGGCGGGGTACTATACCCACCTGGTGCGGCAGATTCCGGGGGCGCTGGTGCCGGAGATCGCCGCCGGGCCGGAACTGCCGGCGCAGAGCGGACTTGCCGCGCCGGACTTCCGCTTCACCGGCAAGCTGCGCAGTTACCAGGCCGAAGGGGTGCAGTATCTGCAGTGGATGACCGACCGCAATTTCAACGTGATTCTCGCCGACGAGATGGGGCTGGGCAAGACGGTGCAGCTTCTGGCGCTGCTGGCGTCGCGCAAACTGCGCGAGATGCCGCCGGCGCTGATCGTCTGCCCTGCGTCGCTGGTGACCAACTGGGAGCGCGAGGCGCACCGGTTCATTCCGGACTTCCGGGTGGCGGCGCCGCAGGGGGCGGAGCGCGACGAACTGTTCAAGCGGGGAGGGGCGCCGGATTACGATCTTCTGATCCTCTCCTACGCGGCGGCGCGGCTGTGTGCGGAGAAGTTGCGGCACCGCAAATTCAGTTATCTGGTGCTCGACGAGGCACAGCACATCAAGAATCCGGGTTCCTCCAACGCGAAGAACTGCAAGAGCATCGAGGCGCAGCACCGGATTGTGCTCTCCGGCACGCCGCTGGAGAACTCCCCGGAGGATCTGTGGAGCATCATGGACTTTCTGCAGCCGGGGATGCTCGGAACTCTGCCGGCGTTCCGCCGCGCCTATGCGGACATCCGGGAGAATCCGGCGCGGCGCGAGGATCTGGCGGCCCGGGTCGGGCCGTTCATCAAGCGGCGGACCAAGGCGCAGGTTGCGCCCGATCTGCCGCCGAAGTCGGAACTGGCGCTCTACTGCGACATGGAGCCGGAACAGCGCGCCCTCTACGAGAAGGTGCGCGAGGAGGGGCGCGCCATGCTGCGCGACTACCGCCCGGAGGATGTCCGGAAGAATGCGGCGATTTTCACGACTCTGCTGCGTCTGCGTCAGATCTGCTGTCACCCGGCACTGCTGCCGGACGGTGCAGGGAAGGGGGTGCCGTCAGCGAAGACCGAACTGCTTGCCGAACTGCTGCATGAAAATCTCGACAGCGGTCACAAAATGCTTCTTTTCAGCCAGTTCACCAGTCTGCTCGGACTGCTGATTCCGGAGCTGGAGCGGGAGAAGATTCCGTTTGAATACCTCGACGGCGCCACGCGAAACCGGCAGCAGCGGGTGGATCACTTCAACAATTCTCCGGAGATCCCGCTCTTTCTGCTGAGTTTGAAGGCGGGCGGAACCGGATTGAATCTGACTGCGGCGGACACGGTGATCATCTACGATCCGTGGTGGAATCCGGCGATCGAACTGCAGGCGGCCGACCGGACCCACCGCATCGGGCAGACCCGGCCGGTGAGCACGCTCAAACTGGTGGTGCGCGATTCGATCGAGGAGAAGATTCTCGAACTGCAGGAGAAGAAGCGCGAAATTTTCGATTCGGTGATCGACGGAGCGATGGGAAATCTCTCGATCGAGGATCTGAAATTCCTGCTGGAGTAGACGTCGCCTGCATCCGGATTCCCTGACGAAAAGTGGAATCTCTCTTTTTCAAGGTTGCCTCATGACGACCGGCGGAAGGGAAAGCGGGGAAAATTCATCTTTTTTCTTGTATCGCTATTGACTTTTTAATATCGATGTGTCATAATTAATAGCGCGACAAAACTACAGATATGGATCACAATGAATAAATCGGAACAGCTTTACTGTGATTTGAAGGAGCAGCTGGTATCCTGTGAGCCGGGCAGCTCTTTTCTGACGGTACGTTCAATCATGGATGACTTTGCGGTCAGTCAGGCAACGGTCAGCAGTGCGATTCAGCGGTTGACGGAAGAGGGGCTTCTCCGTCGGAATGGGCGGCGTTGCATGGAGGTGACCGAAGCGGTGCTGCGTTACCGGCAGGGGGCGAAACCGGTCTATTGTCTGGCGGTGCCGCGTTGGCCGTCCGAGTATTACAACATGATTGAACAGTGTTTCATGGCACAGACGGAACAACTTGGCTATGAACTTGAAGTCGTCCGTTACGACTGGCGGGAACGCGTGCCGCACGAGCTGAAGCTGGCCAAGGTGGATGGGCTTGTGATAGTCAGTTCTGCCACGATTACCGGAAAAGATGTCAGCGACATGGATGCACTGGGCATCCCCTATGTAATTTTCGGGCGTTTCCTGCCCGGCCTGGCGCTCCATTCGGTCAGTAACGATGAGGAATACACCGGAGCTCTTGCGGCGCACCATCTCTTCGAGCTTGGTCACCGAAAGCTGTCGGTGCTGCATTCCGAGCCGGAAGATGAGGGGATGATTGCACGTACGAAAGGCTTCCGGCAGTTTGCAGAACTGCACAGCTGTTCTGTCGAGGTGATTGAATGTGGCGTGCAAAACGGCGAGGATGCGGTAAAAAAGAGTTATCTTTTTTTGAAGAATTTTTTTCAGAAAAGTGAGTGGCAATTTACGGCCATGTTTGTTCTGAGCGATTCAACGGCGTTTAGTGTTTATCAAGCTTGTTATGAGTGCGGAATTTCAATTCCGGACCGGCTGAGTGTAGTAAGTTGCGGTGAAGCATGGAACCTTGCTTACCGGGCCCCCGCTCTGACTTCCATCGGGATCGATCATTCCCGTCTGGTGAAGGAGTCGATCCGCCTGTTGAAACAAAGAAATTCCGGCCAGTTTGAGCATGTACAGCTGAAAGCGGAGCTCACGGTGCGCGCATCAACCACACGGTGGTGTCTCTGATAGATCGTAGTTAAACGGAAAGGAGAAACAAATGAAGAAATTTACCTTAATTGAATTGCTGGTTGTAATTGCAATCATTGCGATTCTCGTTGGAATATTGCTTCCCGCCCTGAATCAGGCGCGGGAGCGCGCGAAGGCCAGTCAGTGTGCGAGCAATATGAAACAGGGAGTTCTCGGGCAGCAGATGTATGCAACGGACAACAAGGGGATCATGGTGTTCCGCAGTCCGGACTCCTCTGACAGCCGCAACTGGTACTTCTGGGCGCGGTTGTCGTGGGGAGTGGATGAACAGGGGTTCAACTCCATCCGAACCGGAGGAGGCAGATATCTGTCCTACAATACGCTGATGTGCCCTGCCGCACAAAAGAAAACCGGAGAAGCGTGGGCGGAGCCGTATGCGATGTTTTATGACAACTGTACCTGGCCGCAGACAAAAGAGCTGGCAGAAGAGTTTGGAATGTCGTTTTACGATGATCTTCGCAACGGAGCCTATCTGCTGCCCCAGCGGATGAAGAAGCCGAGCAGTTTTTTTGTCTTTGTCGATTCGCTGAGAGTCAGCGGCTGGCTGACCGGATATACCGATCATGTCTGGCGGCCTCGTGAAGCCCAGGATGGAGGAGGCATGTATGCCCAGCATCTCGGGCGTGCCAATGTCGGCCATGCAGACGGCCATGTCGGCAGCTACAATCGTGCAGAGGCGGAGGCTTCCCCTATGAATGTAACATATTTTCTTTCCAACATGTAATTTGATATAGATCCAGCAGATTTTCCGGAGAACATGGGAGCAATGGTGCGTTTTTTCGCTTTTTTCTTATTGATCGGGATAATATTCCCTGCCTCTGCAGCAGAAGTCCTGCAGGAATTTTTGTATCGCCCCGAGCAGGATGAAGCGGAGATTGTATTTTTTCGTCGAAATCATACAAGTATCCGTCAGACATCACAAGGAGAGTTCGGCCGGGTTGCTGGAAAACGGGCCGGATGGCGTGTCAATTGCGCCGCGGAACCGGAAAGTACATATTTTGAATTCTGTTTCCCGGGAGGGAAAAAACTGTCCGATTTCACGGTTGCAGAGGTCCGGATTCAGGTTTTTCTTCCGGTGAACCACTCCGTTGACGATTTGAATCTGCGCCTGCAGGATGTCGATGGAGAGGTGTTTCAGTTTCGGCGAAAGCTGCCTGCGGGAAAGAACCGCTGGACTGAGATCTCCTACCATGTGGAGACGAATGCTCCGAAGGCGGAAAGCTGGGGCGGCGGCAAAAAGGCGAATAAGAAGTTGGATGCGCCGTTACGGCTGGTCGGGATCACGGGGGATCTCAAGCGTACGGCCGGCGAAATCGGAATTGGCGAGGTTGTTCTGAATGTTATCAACAGCAACGCCCCGGTACTTCCGGAGGTGGTGACAGGTTCCGGAACGCCGATCCATGTTCTGAAACCGGGCGAAGAAGAAAAACTTGCGCTCGAATTCCGCAATCCCCGGCCCCGGATGGCTTCCGCGGTTGCCGAGTGGCAGTTGATCGGAGTGCGGGGCGAGACGCTTGAAAAGGGACAGCAGACGCTGAGATTGTCTCCGGGGGAGGTGGAATTGAGGAAACTCCCTGTGCCAAAACAGTTTGGTGTCTATCGGATTCTGACTGAAGTGAAGGATTCCGACCCTGCTGTGAAACCAGTGAAAAAGGAGTTGCGCTTTGCCTATATGAAGCCTGCCGGACCGACTCCGCTGGAAAAAAACGATGGATTCCTGTTCGGTGTCTGCTCGCATCCGCAGCGTCACGTTTCCGCAGACCAGGATCTGGAAGCGATGGCGGCCGCCTGGTGCGGCGTCAAGGCGTTGCGTGAGGACATTGACTGGGCCAGGATACAGCCGGCGCGGAACCGTTGGGAATTTCAATCGTTCGACGGCGTCGTCAGGCGTTTCGGTAAAGTTGGAATCGAAGTAATGCCAATTCTTTCGTATTGCCCCGCCTGGGCTGCCGCTGCCGACTGGAAACCGAAAAGTCTCAGTCGCGCGAACGCTACGATGAACCGTCGTCCGGATTATGAATACTGGCGGCAGTTTCTGCGCAAGGTGGCGGAACGATATCGGAATGCCGTTCGTTTCATGGAGGTGTGGAATGAACCGGATCTGGCGATTTTCGCTAATTTCTCCGCGGAAGAATATGTCAAAATGCTGGAAACCGCCTATGCGGAGATCAAAAATACCGTCCCTGAAATCCAGGTGCTGACCGGTGGATTTTCCAATCTGCCGGAACGGAGCAGTCCGCAGTTGATGCCGGCGGTGATCCGGTCTGGGAAATATGATGTTCTCGCGTTTCACGGACACGGCCTGTTCGGGGGCTATCTCTATCAGATTACCCGGATCTGCTCTGCTTATGGAAACCGGAAACCATGGTTTGCGAATGAGACGGCGCTTTCTTCCATGGTCTACGGGGAAGAGGTTCAGGCGCAGACGCTGTTTCGCAAGTTGATATACTCATGGGCGAAGGGATCGATCGGCTACAACTGGTACGATTTGCGCAACGATGGCTTCGATCCCGCCAACAATGAGCACAATTTCGGGATGATCACTGCCGATTTTTATCCGAAACCGGTCTATGTCGCCTACAACTCGCTGGCAAATTTGTACCGGGGAGGAACATTTCTGAAACCGCTGTCTCTGGGCAGCGAGATCCATGGCTACCTCTTTCGGGGACAGGACGGCGGCATGCTTCTGGCGGCATGGAGCGATACGGGAGATGATCGGATTTTGCCGCTTGCTGTTTCCGGCGTGACCGGAAGCGCCGAAACGGTGGATCTCTATGGAAACGTCAGGAAGCTCCCGGTGAAAAACGGTGTTGCAATTTTCGAGATCGGGCAGGAACCGGCGACATTGCGTGTCTCCGGACAGACGGAGGAGATTCAAGTTGCCGGTGCGCTGGTGCGTCCTGCGGGAAAGCTGGAGATTGTGCCGGGTGGTCACACCGTATTCTCGTTTGAAATCTACAATCCGGAACGTCAGTCTCGAGAGTATCATGCTCAACTCTCTCTGCCGCCCGGGCTTTCGCAGACCGCAGCCGTAACGCCGTTGCGGCTTGCTCCCGGAGAAAATCGGAAGGTCGGGTTCCCGGTTCGCGCAGAAGAGAGCTTCCGCTCTTTACCGGGCAAGACAAAGGAGTTGGCGCTTTCTCTCGGTGACAGAAGTTTCCGCTATCGGATTGAGACTGTTACGCTGATGCCGGCGCGTGGATATCATTCTGAGCCGGATTTTGAACTCAATTCCGCCGAACAGGTGTATTCACTGGTGCCCAACTCACCGGAAACCGCCCACCTGTTCTGGAAAGGACCGCGAGATCTCTCTGCAAAAATATGGCTTGGCCGTGATGGAAACAATCTTCTGCTGAGGGCGGAAGTCGTCGACGACAGACATACGCAGCCTTATAGCGGGGAAAGGGTCTGGCAGGGAGACAACATCCAGTTTGCCATGGTTCTGCCCGGCCAGAAGGGCAACTGGGAGATCGGGCTTACCCGGACCGACGCGAAACGGCCGGAGGTTCATGTCTGGCTGGCTCCTGAACGGTTTCACCCGGCGAAAACGGCATCGCAGATCGTGCTGAATACCTCGCGGGAGGAGAAGACGGGACTCACCCGTTACGAAGCGCGCATCCCATTCTCCGCCATCGGGTTGACCGACGCAGTAATGCGCCGGGGATTCCAATTCAATCTGCTGGTCAACGACAACGATGGGGCGAAGCGGGAAAGTTTCATTGCGATTGCACCCGGACTTGGCGACAACAAGGATTCCAGCCAGTATCCGGTTGTGAGGTTTTAGCGTGTTTTCCGGATGCTGCTCCTCACGGGGCGGCATCCGGAAAACAACGATTGCACCGGACTTCCCGGCCCCGCAATTTTCTCTGATGGGTTACGGGAAGAGGATTTCGAAGAACGGCGTGCCGTACTCGAATTTTGAGGTGTCGAACCGGAGCGACAGCTTCCCGTCGCGGAACGAGGCGTCAAGTTTCTTCTCGCGGGTGCCGTCCAGATTCAGGGCGTAGACCTCCGGCTTCCCCGCGGAACAGTTCTCCAGCGTCAGCGCAAATTTCCCGCTGCGGATGAGAACCGGGAACTTCCCGAAGTCGATTTCCACATCGAAGCGTTCGTTGTTGAACACCGTGTGTTCGCTCACCGCCATCGTCGCCGCAACCAGCAGAATCCGCCGGCTGCTCCGCAGTTCGGGCGCCGCATCGAGCGCCACCGCCGTCAGCGAGGCGGGCACGGAACTTTCGGAAATCGTCAGCGCATCCAGTTTCACCGGCTGATTCTCCTTGAGAACGGCTCCTTCCAGTCTCTTCGTCACGACGCGCAGCGTCTGCTTCTGCACGTCGGTGGTGATTTCGCCGGTCTCGCTCTGGTAGATTCCGCGGTCGGGATCGGTGAGGTTGTTCTGCCCGATCACGCGCTTTGCCCGCAGCTCGCGCACCAGCTGCCGGGCCAGTTCGTCGCCGCCGCGCGTCTCGCGGACCTCGGCGAACATGCCGCCGCCGAAGGTGCGGGCAAACCGTTCCGGCACGATCTTGAGGCTGTCGCGCACTGAACCCTGCCCTTCGCAGGAACAGCCGAGCCGGGTCACCATGAAGAGACGGCTGTACTCGCCGCCGATCGCATTCATGAAGTCGGCGGAGTGCATGACCCGCTCCGGAATCGCAATCTCCACCTTGTGCGCTGCCTCCGCCACATCGCCGCGCTGCCAGGCGAACGCGGTGAGGATCTCATTCACCCGCGCCATCGGACTTAACGACCCCTCGAACACGTAGCCGTTCATCGGGGTGTGCCACAGCGATACGGGCGTACCGTGCTGTGTTAACATATCCCACCCCTGCAGGGCGGCGTAGGCTCCCCACATCAGGCCCGCTTCGTGAACATAACGGTTGTAGGGGGAGTGGGAGTATTCGGTGATCAGAAACGGCCGGTCGAAGAACCGGTTCACCCCCGCTCGGCCGATGTAGGAGTTCCGGTCGGTGATCGAACTTGTCTGCCCGGTCAGGAATCCGGTGCCGCGGTACCAGCGCAGATTGTAGAGCTTCTGCTGATAGTTCCGCACCGGCAGTGCCACCCGGTTCGGATGCGAGAAGTAGGTGTGCATCGCGACCGCGGTCAGCGGCAGGCGTGGCGGGATGTCCATCAGCCGCATGTACATATCCCAGTTGGTGACGATCCCGCGGAAGCCGACGTTACGCACCTCCTCCATGTAGAATTTCGACATGCCGGTCAGCGTCTCCTCCAGCCAGCTGCGGGCCTCCTGCGATTTCTGCAGCAGTTCCAGATTCAGAACCGGCGCGGTTTCTCCGGGGTGGACGGCGGCAAAATGTTTCTGCCAGTAAGGATTCAACTCGTTCCAGTAGTTCTTCTGATTGTCCTGCTCGTTGAAGAGCGTGATGCCGACGATCATCGGGTCATCCACCATGCGGGTGCCGGTGTAGGGGTTGCGGTGTTTCATCATGTAGTGGAATCCGGCGCGCCAGTTCTCCCGGTAGTCCTCCCGGAAGAGCAGTCCGGTTTTGACGTCGAATTCGACGGTCGCCGCAGTCCAGCTGGTCCGGGTGGAGGCGATGTCCGGCAGAAGGTAGATGTTCCGTTTGCGCAGACAGGCGACGAAATAGTCCCAGCGGTCCGCGAAGGTTTTGTCGATCGGCAGCTCCTCCATGGTGCGGGGGAGGGTGGCCTCCCGGAGCGTGATCGGTTTTTTCGGATATCCGTTCTTGCCGGTCAACGCGCCGTCGGGGGCCTGAATCCGGACCATGTTGAAGCCGCGGAGCCGGATCGCTTCGGCGTACTCTTCGATCTCCGGCTTGCTCATCGCGTAGAGGCGGTTCTGCCAGGCGCCGGGATCTATGGTGAAACTGCGGAAACGGACAGTGCGCGACGGCTCCTTTTCGTAGGCGAGTTTACCCTCCTGATTGACGATGATCCGGCCCAGCTCGCCGATTTTCGGCGCCCGATCGAGAAAACCGGAGAGGTCCAGTGCGGTTCCGGGTTTCACATCGAGCATCGGAATCCGGCGAGGCTGAACATAGACCCATTCGACAGGGTCCATCTTGATCGGCCGCCATTCGGGGGCGCGGAGGATGGTCGTGACGTTGTCCAGTTTTTCCCGGAAGGGCACCGCTCCACAGAATACCTTCCACCCCTCCGAGCCGCTTTTTACGAAGAGCGCAACCGTGTTTTTCCCCTTTCGGACGGGGAAGTTGAACACATGATTCGTCACATCGGCCGGCGTGACGGTGTTGCCGGTTTTGAGGGTGTCATAGATCGACTTGCCGTTGACGAGGAAGTCGAACCACCAGTCCGCGCCGACCCCCAGCTGCATGAATCCGTCGGACCCGGCGGAAAACTGATTCAGCAGCAGCGCCGGTTTCCCCTCGGCCGCCCGTCCGGCGACCGATTCGAGATCCAGCGCGTTGTTCCGGAAGGTGACGGGGATGCCTTTGGCTCCCCCGATGGAAACGGGGAGGGGATCGAGGGCGTTCCAGTCGAGGCTTTCGGGCGTGACCCCGGGGTAGAGCATCCAGCTTTCCCGCAGGGCCAGCGGCAGGTGGTTCTGAATCTTTTCCGTCCGGACCGGCCCCAGCAGGAGGGTGGCGTTCAGCGGATAGGCGCCCAGCATGAACATCGGGAACCGGATCGGTTCCTGATGGTCCTGTTCCACGGTGAGTTCATAGGTGACCTTCTGCCACTCGGGACGGACCTTGACCGAACCGATGCTGCGGCGGGAGATGCCTTTCCACGGCTTGCCGTGCTGGATGAAGTTGAACTGGATCGTGCCATATTCCGAACCTTTGATCCAGAAGGAGATGCGTAGTTTGTCCCCCTTTTTTAAGTTGGCGTCACAGAAGAGGTTGAGCTGAGCACCGTGCGGCGTGTTGTCCGGTTTTTCGATGACCCGGAGCGCGAGCACCGCATCGCCGTCGGGCGTCTTTTCCTGCGAGGCGACCTTTTCGAGGCGCCGGTTGTTGAAGATGACCTCTTTCGTCGTGAAAGAGGCATCCCATTTCTGTTCGTGGATCACCTCCGCGCTCAGCGAAAGAGTGGTCAGAAACAGCAGCGGTAACAACAACTTCTTCAAAATGAACCTCCCTGGTTGAATGGTTATTCCCACCACCGGTTGCGCCGGCGGGTTTCCTCTGTGAGCGAAGCGGTGAACGGTTCGCAGGAGTATGGATCCATCGGGTTCTGGATCAGGAACTTGCCGACATGCATGTCGGCAAAGAGGACGCCGCAGTTCCGGTCGTGGCGTCCGGCGGGGCGGCCGCGGTGTGCACTGGTGTCGCCCGAGGCGGAGACGGAGAAGCGGTACTGCCCCTCATCCAGATTGAGGGAGGCTTCGCCGCTTGTCTGTCGCCAGGTTTCCGCAATCAGGATCTTCCAGGATGGATTTTTCATCGAGGTGATCTTCATGGCCTGATCCTCCGGAACACTCCGGCCGTTGATCCAGGCGCCGAGCAGATAGCCGTTGGCTCCGTAATGGGGGGTGTCAATCCAGAAATTCGCCGCCTTCGGTGCCGGCATGGAGGGGCAGCGGAAGACGGCGCTGGTGAGGTAGCTGTTTCCCGGAATCTCCCGGAAGAATTCATCCAGCGACAGCAGCCGCATGCCCCAGTGGGGGGTGCCGAGGGAACCCGAGTTGTTGGTGAGCACCGGAATCATGAAGTCATTGTTGTCCACGATGTAGGCGGCATAGGCGACGCCGATCTGCTTCAGATTGGAGGTGCAGGCGGCGGTGCGTCCTCTCTCGCGCGCCTTGCCCAGAGCGGGCAGGAGCATCGAGGCGAGAATGGCGATGATCGCGATCACGATGAGAAGTTCGATAAGAGTAAATGACGGAACTCTGCCGGGGTTGTTTCCTGCAGGGATTTTCGCCGGTTTCGAAGACGGTTTCACCTGGACGATCCTTCTGTTGATTTGCGCTGTTATTCAGTATACACGCATTTCCCGGAAAAAACATCGTCTGAATGATTCCGACAGAGGTTTGCGGGGAAAATATTAATACAGTCCAATCCGACTCAGGCGAGCAGGGAGTATTTTCTGCGGAACTTCCCCGGCGAGGTGCCGGTCTCCTTCCGGAAGGCGCGGTAGAAGTAGGAGAGGTCGCGGAACCCGCAGAGCGAGGAGATCTCCAGCACGGTTTTGTCCGTCTCCATCAGAAGGCGGAAGGCGTGCTTCATCCGGATGCGGAAGAGGGTTTCGCCAATGCTTTCGCCACAGCTTTTCCGGTAGGCGTTGCAGAGGTGAAAGTGGGTGATTCCCAGCTCGTTTGCCGCCTGCTGATAGTCGAACGGCTCCGCAAAATTCTGCTCGAGGCGGTTGAGCACGTAGGCGGCCAGAACGTCGCGCCGCTTGCGGGAGAAGTTTCTGGCGCTGAGGCGCGTCATCCGGATCAACAGCTCCGCGAGATGGAGTTTGAGCATCAAGCCGGAGTTCTGGTCGTCGCGCAGGTATTCGCGCCGCATCTCCTTCACCAGAGCCTGGATACGCCGGTCGGAGTTGATGAGATAGAGCTGGTCGCCGATCACGCTGGAGTGTTTGGGGCCGTCGGCGTCGAAGATGGAGAAGAAGTCGTTTTCGTCCTTGAGTTCGCTCAGAAATCCATCGATCACCCGCCGGCGGAAGAGGATGTTGCTCAGATCGATGTCGGTATCCAGCTCGAAGGTGGTGAGGTCGTCGGGGCGGATCAGGCAGAGGAAGCCGGGGCCGAAGGAGTAGTGTTTGCCGTTGATCACCAGCGTGCCGCGGCCGGAGAAGATGTAAAAGATCTTCCAGAAATCCCGCCGGTAGAGAATCCGGCTTTCGGTGTTGTACATCGAACGTTTGTTGTGGCCGCGCAGCACAGCCACCGGCAGATTAGGTGGAAGAAAGTCCATCGCTTTCAGAAGAACACATTTTTCATTCATTCCGACATGCTCCCGATGCTGTTTTGTCTGTGAAACTGTACCATGCGGAGCTGTTTTTTTCAACCGCTTTTGACTGGACTGCATTAATATTTTTTGCGGCATGTCACCGCCGGAGAGAAAAAGCGAAGTAATTTTCCGTATTTATGGTATCTTGTTTCTACAACCTTTCAATGGAGTGAAAAGAATGAACAGACGACCGATTGTTTCCGCCTTCTACTTTCCGAACTGGCATGTCGATCCGCGGAATGAGAAGTATCACGGCACCGGATGGACCGAGTGGCGGGTGACGCAGTACGCTACGCCGCGCTTCGAGGGGCACGAACAGCCGAAGGTGCCGCTGTGGGGGTACGAGGACGAGGCCGATCCCGCCGTTATGGAAAAGAAGATCGCCGCCGCGGCCGACCACGGCGTGGACAACTTCACCTTCGACTTCTACTTCTTCGAAGACGGTCCCTACCGGGAACGCTCTCTGAATGAAGGACTTCTGAAAGCGTCCAACCGCGACCGGGTCACCTTTTCGATCATGTGGGCGAATCACGACCACATCTATTCGCATCCGGGCAGCTACTGGAAGCCGGCAGAACCGGTCTGGCGGGGCGATGTCTCGGTGGAGACCTTCCGGAAGTGCACCGATTACTGCATCGAGCACTACTTCCCGCAGCCGAACTATCTGCGCATCAATGGTGCGCTCCATTTCGCCATCTACCGGCCGTGGAACATCATCAAAGAGATGGGCGGCATTGAAATTTTTCAGCGGGAACTGGCCGCATTCCGGGCCCGGGTGGAAGCGGCCGGGCTGGGCCGTCTCTGGCTCGACCTGCCCGCCGATGGTTTTGCGGCATGGGAGCACATTGAAGATGCGGGCGCGCCACTGCAGATGCTCGGCGCCGACTCCTCTTTCGCCTACAGCTGGGGATACCGGGATACGTTCCCCGCGGAGGAGTACCAGCCGTGGGCGGAGAAGAATATCCGCAATCAGGCGCGGTTCATGGAGAAGCTGAGCGTGCCCTACAATCCGGTGGCGGCGCCGGGCTGGGATTCGAGTCCGCGGACGGTGCAGTCGGATATGTTTGACAACATCGGCTATCCCTTCGGCCCGGTGGTTACCGGTTCTTCGCCGGCGCGGTTCGAAGCGGCGCTCCGTCGGATTTCGGAACTCATGGAGCGGGAAAACGCCGGGCCGATGGTGAATCTCTCCTGCTGGAACGAGTGGACCGAAGGGGCCTATCTCGAACCGGATACGAAATCGGGCTTCGGCTACCTGGAGGCGATTCGCAACGTGTTCGGGGTCACTCCCCGCTGACGGAACCTGCCGGCGGTTCCGCTCCGGCGCGGCGCGCCGAGGCCCGGTAGTCGCCCGGCGTCATCCCGGTTTCCCGGCGGAAGTATTTGTAAAAGTTCGCCAGATCGGTGAATCCGGAGAGGTAGCAGATCCGCTCGATCGACTCCTCGCCGGATTCCGCCAGACGGCGTTTCGCTTCGCCGAGCCGGATGTCGAGTAGCGTTTTCCCGATGGTCCGCCCGGTCTGCTGATGGTACAGCGTGAGCAGCCTGCCGCGTGAGAGCCCGATTTCGTTGGCGATTTTCTGCATGGAGATGGACTGCCGGTAGTTGCGGTACAGATAGTCGGAGACGATTCCGGAGATCTCTTCGCGCCGTTTTCTGGCGAAACTGCGGGTGCTCAGCCGGGCAAGTTCGATCAGAAGTTCCAGCAGCTGGTGTTTGAGCATCTCTCCGGTGTTGGCATCATGATATTCGTATTCATGCGCCATCCGGCGGATCAGTGCGTAAATGTTTCGATTGGTATCGAAAACATGAAGCTGCTCATGCAAACTGGAATCCATCGGAACAAATTCCGATGAGAAAAGGTCGAAGAAGTTGTAGGCGTGGTAGAGGCTCTTGAGTTCGTTCGCGATGAATTCCCGTTGAAAGAGGATTTGATACAGCAGAATCGACTCAGTCAGTTCATAGGCCATCTCATCGTCTGGGTGGCAGAGATAGAGGTAGCCGGAACGGAAATGGTGGCGGATACCGTTGATCTCCAGAATGCCGCTGCCTTCCACGATATAGGCGATCTTCCAGAACTCTCTCTTGCCGACGGCTTTGTTGCCCGGCGGATAGTCGTGAATGGAGTGTACCCCACGGTTCACTGAAATCGACAGGTCCTGCGGAATGTACTGCCGTGCGGTGAAAAGTTTCAATTCCCGCTCAGTACCTGCCGGTCTTTTTTCTGTCGATTTCTGTATCATGGGGAAATATACCAGCGTCGTCTTTCGCTTTCAAGCTTTTCGATTTGGTAAATAGTAATATTTTCGAAAGTTTCACCGATTACAATTCAGAGGTACAAGGCCTGCCGGAATTTTTATGGTATACTGTAGCTTGTCAGACGGTTGGCAGCGAGGGAAGGCGAAGGCGGCGGCCGGACAGCAGAAATGACATGTTTACGGAGGCAAGAGGATGAGCGCGGAACAATGCGTCGGATTTCGGATGAAGAGAGAGCGTGGCCTGTTTTTTACTTTAATCGAACTCCTCGTGGTTACTACTTGTTAAATATACGTTTCAGCATGTAAATACTATATCATGACTTGGAGTAGAAATCAAGGAGCTAAGCTATTATCATTCTCAATTCTACGATTAAGTTGAGTGAAAAACAGGTAGAATTTTGTTATGCAGCTCAATCCCAAAATATCAATATACTTACCAATAACAGGAAAAAGACTCCGAGTGCGATTTTTGTTCCTTCCCCTGCAACTGTTGCAAAAATCGCAGCCTATCGCAATATGGGGAAAAAAGCATTGCGGAAAAAACTTCAGGAGCTTGAAGTGAAAATGTGGGACAATTGAGTTCATAATAACCAATAATCATTCACTGAAGCTTTCATGTCGGGGATACATGTAATTGAATTGTCGTCAGCTTTTGGGGTCTGTTTGATCGTCACATCCGTCTGATTGTTTTGACATGTCCGGCGGATCGTCAAAAATTTGTCTATAGCTCACTGTCAGGGCTTGAAATTATCGGCAATTCGTTGTAAAAATATATTGGTGTCGGATCGCATGACATGCGATTGTTCTTTAAGTTGCAAAAGCAAAAGAAGGAGCACTACTATGTCGACCAGGCAAAAACGGAACAAAAAGATCGCCAGACAGATTCGCGAGGAAATCGCCGAAGCAATTCATGCCTCAGCAGAAAGAATCGCTGAAATCAGAAAAAACAGTTCACAAAACCGGCAAATGGAAACCCTCATATCCATTCCCGGGAAATAATTCTCCAATCTGAAATAAGAATGACTTCCCCCGATGGAACAATATTTCCACGGGGGATTTTCGTATTATCCTAGTTATCTGCAAGCCGGGTTGACGCCCGGCTTTTCTTTTTCAGACAGTAGAAAAAGATTATTCTTTCCTTCCGGTGCGGCGTTCGCATTTGCTTTTCCCGCCTTCCTTTTTCCTTGCGGAAAGAATAACTTTCCAGAAAGGTGTGAATATGAGTAAAGAAGACAAAACAATTGTGCTGCTGGTTACGGCGGAGAAGCGGCAAAGTGGAACGCAGAGTCTGACGGAATATTCTGGGATCTTTGCAGCAGAGGACGGTGTTCTCAATGAAACCGAGAGGAATGTCTTTGAGATGGTTCGTGAGCGTCCCGACTGCTGGAGTTCGGGGTGTGTGACCGGTTATCCCGAATCTCTTTTTACGGAGATCGAGCGTGAAACTCTTCGGTATCACGGAATCGGCAAACGTTTTTCAATGTAAGGGAAGAGGCAATCATGTCATTGAACTGGGACATCAGCAAGGTCAGGAATTGGCAGAAGAAACAGGAAAAAGACGGTCATACTTTGGACTGTCTGATCTGGGCGAGCCTTACCATCGGAATGGGTGATCTGAATGAAAAGACCGCAAAAGAGTTTCTTTATCGTTTGAATCGCTACTCCCGTGAAGTCGGAGCGATCGCGACTTATCCAAACGGCAGAGTTGTCATTTGGACGCTTGCCAAAGTAAAACCGTGGTTCGGACTGCACACCAATGTCCGGACGATTTCAAACAGCGCATTCGACAGACTTGTCCGGGAACGCTCCGGGCGTTGAAAATGGAGGATTATATCATGCAGGTTATGCACATGAACTGGAAAACCGGGCAGATGGAGCCGTGCGTGGAACATCGTCTGGAACGGGGGCAGATTGTTATGGGAATTGATGGTCCATCCCACGAATACGACGGCGTTGTTCTTGAGCGCGTGGAAAATGGCAAATGGGGTACTTCCTGCCGGATTCTCTGGATTGATGATCTGCGGGTCTCCGGTCATCAATTCATCAAACCGATTACGGAACGTTTCGGGATCGGCGTTTACTTTCATCCGGGAAAATTCATGCCGGAAGCGGAAATTGTCAAACTCGAACAGAGGTTTCAGGAAAAGGAGAAAATCGAGGCGGAAGAAGCGGAAAAGCGCAGAGTGGAAAACGAGCGCTTCTCCGCAATCGGCCGAGAGCGTTTTGAAGCCGCCATCCGGAAACATGGGAAACCCGCGGCATTGATTCTGGCGGTCGAACACGAGGACGTCTCGGAACTTCAGGCGGATTATCTGGATTTTCGCACGGTTCGAACCATCGTTCTCGCATTTTCCAAACACACGCGCAACCTTTTCTCCGAAATGCGCAAGGCCGCGCTCAACGCTGAGATTCCGGAAATCCGGAAACTCTCGCACGCCCCGGCCACCTGGGAACATCGCGAAAACTATACCGGGGGTCACGGCTTTTATCTGGCGGAAAGCAAGTACTGCGGCTGGGCCATCGAAAAAATTCCGCTTTACAATGACGAACAGCTGGAACGCTTTTTCTGCAATGCGGGAAAAAACGGAGGCTTCTGTGTAAAATAGAGAACAGAGGAACTCAAAATGGGAATGATCGAAATGCAGATTGCATTCAAGGATCTGCACAAGCGCAACATTGTGCGATTCGACAGAAATGACGATTGGCATCCGTATCTGCTTGTCAATACGGATCGTGCGTATTTCGATTTGAGCGGGAACAAAATCTCTGTTCTCAGCCGGGATTTCAGCCTGTGCCGGGATATGGCGCATGTCAAGCGGGAACAGAACTACTGGAGCCGGCTACACCGGAAAAAAGAATATGCCGATCAGCGGAAAATCTACCGGATTCTTCTTGAACGGTGCGGTCAGCTTGATCGCGATTGGCACTCCATCGAAGTTTCCGAAACGGAATTCATTGCGGAATATAAAAGAAGAAATCAGAGGTGAAAAATGAAGGTCTGCAAAGCCTATCAGAAGGCTCGCACCGCATGGAAACGCCGGTATGCTGAACTGGAACGGCGTTATGAGGAAGCGGAACGCGCGGAACAATGGAATCGCGCGGAACGTATCGGGGAAGCATTGGCTGAGATGGAGCAGCATTCCGGCTTCAAAAAATGTTTTTCCTGTTGCAGAAAAGGCTGTCCGGCGCATTTCGACGGCTTCGTGTCATGGGACCCGATGGGCGAAACGACAGCTCAAATTCAATTTGACTGACGAGAAGGGAGATGGTGTTATGGCAAACAATCAATTCAAACCGGATTATTTCAAAGTCAGTTACAGTATCCGCACGCCAAGCTATTATCGTCCGGAAGACAACGGACTCGGTTTTCGGAGCGAAGCGGAAAGTATGGCGTTTCATGCGGATTGCGAACGGATATTCCGAAATGGCGGCTGGAAAATTGAACATGGTTATGCCGTCAACGGCAAATCCAGCCTGTACCTGCATCCGCAACAGCTCCTCGGAATCGTCCATGCGGAACTGGTCGATGCTGTTCCGGAACTCATTGCTCAGGCAACGTTATTTCAGTTTCAGCAGAATGGCAAACGGATGATAGAGGAAATTTATGACATCACGGCGGAGCAGCAGCGGGAGTACATTGCAACAAAGCGCCCGGAAATTGAAACGGAACTTCTCAATGTATTCCGGACTTCGCAACGGAAGCTGTATCATGATCCGGGCGGTCTGCTGTGGTGGAATATTGAGTTGCCGATTGGACGGAAATACGGGCTTCCGGCGCTTGACGAGCAGGTCAACAATACAGCCGGTCACTATGTCTCCGAAGTGTTTGCCTCTCTGATTGCAAGCGGTCAGATTATTCAGAAGACGATCAACGGCAAATCGGTATATCGAACCGTCATGAAATGTGAACTGCCGACGTCCCGGAAGAAGCCTGTGATATCTTCTCCGGACATTCCGGAACTGTTTTGAATTTATCCAATCCCAAAATCAAGGAGGTCGCAAACATGAGCGAAACATCGAAAATCTTTGGACATTTCAATGTCCGTATCCTGCGCAAAGGTGAGAAATACGGTCTTGAAGACTGTCTCATCCATAAGGAACGCAAACCGCTGGTCGAATTTTACGATTTCCGACATCGCAACGATACAACGTGGAAACGCGGGCAATTCATTTCCCGTTATTACGCAGAAACGATTCTGAAACACGATCCGCACCACGGACTTTCGCTGGACGGCGGTATTCCGGCCTGGACAGTTCCCGCTGAATCCATGCGGCAAATCCTTACATGGCTCCGGCAGGAATTCAGAGCGGATGAGTTTCCGACGCTGTCCGCTCAACTGGCGGAGGAAAATTTGAACCAGTATGCGTTGCGGATTGAGGCAAATAAAGTCTGCAATCAATATGCCCGGGCATTGATTCGTGCCATGCGAAATGAAAACGGCGGCATCTGCTGGCTGGGAAAATTCAATCCGGATTTCGGCGGGCAACGTCCCGGACTGCAAAAATACACGCATGGCATGATCGTCAACTTTTCCTGTGATCTGGTTCTGCCGCAATTCGATTGGGAAATCGATCGGATGCTTAGAGAATATCGGACACAAACGGATCACGTTCTCCTGATTGAAAAAATCTGGAAACGCATCGACGAACTCCGGGGACATCGGGTCTATTGGAGTTGATAGCGTTTTGTTCGACCGGCCGCGTTTTCGGAACTCCATCCGGACTTCCGGCGCGGCTTGGGGGTGCTCGAACAAACCATTGAATAGGAGGCAAGAGAAAAGATGGAAACCTACAGGGAATTGAAAGCACGTCAGGAAAAGGAGGTTCACGCTCTCCCGTTCGGATTCGCGTTTTCGGAAACGCAGTTCGAGGAGATGAAAATCAAACTCGGCGTCAAGGAAAACAGCGAACTCTATCGTCTCGGTGATACCGGCGGATTCTATCGCAAGGCGGATTCGGAGTTGATTCACCGCACATTCAAACGCCATGCGGAAGAACGCAAAAACGCCATTTTCACGAAGAGCGGGATCAACGCCGAATACGTCCAGAGTATGTTTTATTACGAAATGTGCAATCATGAATTCGGCATCAACTGGGATGGGACTGCGGACGTCCTGTCCGCTTGCGACATCACCATGGAACAGCTGAATTCCACTCCGGAATTGAAGCTGGCCTGGAATGCGGCAAAAAACCAATATTATGCCGCCGCAGAAAAAAACGGCTGGTTCTGACCTCCATTCGGAAAACGGAGAAAACGGAAATGATTCACACAAGCAATCTGCGATGGGGGCTTCATTCATTTCCTCCATTGGAAGCTCTGGCGGCGTTCGGCGCCAGAACCATTTTTCAAAACGGCAAGATCGATTTCCTGCCGGATCGCCGGGATTGTCTGGGAGAAACAGACGTTTGTAACGCGCTGTGCTCCTGGATCAATCACAAGGCACTTCCGGCATTGAACGAACACATCAAAAATCATGCATGGACACCGAAAACGCACGACACATTCACATTGGAAAACGGCCTTTATCGTTTTGAGGCGTCGCCTTGCGCCAGTGCCGGTTATCTTTACATGACCGGCTGCATGAAGGGATTCGACAAGTTCCCGGCGGGCAAATGGTCGGGCAGTTTTATCCCGGAAATCGGTGAAAAGGTCACAGCCGTCGTCAACAACATCGGGGAGTGCCGGGTTCTCGGCTATTTCCTGGAAGATGGTTGGGGCGGTGTGATTGTACGGCCGGAAAATCCGCCGGAATGGTTCATTCGCCAGAATGGCGGGAATGCAGTCTGCGGACTTTTCGGCGCAGAGATCAGAGAAGCAATTCCAGAACAGTTCAAACAAAGGGAAATGAACGATGCAGCGAGAAACATTTGACGAGGTTTTGAAACGCCGTGACGGTTACACGCAGGAAGAAGTGGAGGAAACCAGACAGGAAATTCTGGAACGGATTGGCAACGGAGAGGATGGATTTGACGTCATCGACGAATATGGACTCGAACCGGACTATCTCGAAGATCTGATTTTTTAGCAAAAAAAGGGGTATTCAACGGACGGATGTGACGGCAATCTCATATCCGCCATATGAAGAAACAATCAACAACATGGAAATGAGGTGCTTGTCGATGAAATCATCACAACTTGAATCAACCACTGACTGGGAAAAACGCAACAAGGAAACGACACCGGGAATCTGCCCCGGGTGCGGCAGCGAAGACGTCAATTTCGAAGATGTCGATTTTCAAGCGGACACGAATTATCAGGAGTGTTCCTGCAATGATTGCGATTGCCGCTGGCATGAAATTTACAAGTTCTGCCAAAAAGAAATCATCAAATGAGAAACGGTTTGTTCGTCCGCCTGCGTTGCCGGAAGTTCAATTCCAACTTCCGACGCAGGTGTTTGGGTGCCCGAACAAACCCGGAAGGAGATGAAAATGTTGTTCGAAGAACTGTGTAAAATCGCCGCGCAAAACGGCAACTGCCGACTGGTGGTCTCATACAGTGGAGACGACAGGTACGCTCTCGGCATCAGCGACGGGGTGACGACTCCGCTGGTCATCAATGGCACACTCGCAGAATTGCAGACTGCGATTGTGGAGAAGTTACCCGGTTATCTGGAACTTGCCGCAAAAGAAGCTGCCGAGAAAAAAGCCAAAGAGGAAGCTGCCAGGCATGAAGCGGAACTCAAAGCCGCCGAAGCCAGACGCAAGCAGGAAGCCGCCGCCCGCAAAGCCGCGGAGAAGAAAACCATCGAAGAAAACAAAGCCGCCCAGGGGGAATTGTCCCTTTTCTGAAAAACAAATGGAGGATTCAATCATGCCTGAAAACAATGCAAAAAACACCGATGCTCGTCCGCGCAAGTTCGTTTTCAACGGAATGCAGCTCGCCGACCCCGATCCGAAGATGACGCCGCAGAAAGTCGCGGAGTTCCACTCGCTGCTTCACGCGGAACTGACCAACGTCACGATCAAGGGCCCGACGAAAACGGCGGACGGATTCGATGAATACACGTTCGTCCAGCAGGTCGGAACTTTCCGATGAAAGCCGGGAAAATCAACCCCGTAAGTCTGGAACGTCTGTTCCGGCATTTCAAGCTGGAACAGACGACGGAACAACCTCTCAATCCCGATGAATTTTCGGAAGAGTCTGCGCAATGTACGAAAAAGTTGATTGCCGCCATCAATCAGACGCCGTCGATCCCGCTGGATGCGGCGCTTCTCCCGCCGCTTTTATAACGATTCCGCGTCTTGCGTTGCCTGTGGATTTGCATTCGCAGGGAGATCCATCACGCCTCATCCCGATCCTTCACGGGATCGGGCATTATGTCGATCTGGAACCGTTGATGAAAAACGACTGCTCGCCGTTGTCCGTTCTGAAGAAAGCGCTGCGTCAATGGTTTACGGAGATGCTGTCTGAAGCGGTCGACAGGTTGACGGATTTCGAGGTCGATTTCTTCACGGAATCGCAGCTGCAAAATCACCAGGCCTTCGAATTTGATACGGAACCGGGAGATTATGTACTGCTTTTTCAACTGGGCTCGCCCGATGTTGAAGATTTTTCCATCGGAAAAACGATTGTCCGATATGAAAAGGAATTTCCCGGTCTGGGGCAGAAGATTCTTCGTAAAATCAATGACGCCACTCCTTTTGACATCGGGACTCCGGAACACTTCCTCGATGTCGTCCGCGACAACTGCTGGAACGGATACAGCAGCGATCAGGAGTATCTGGAAGAGATCTGCGCCTTTGAGGAAGAGGAAGAGCGCGAAAATGTTCTTGAGATGTACCGCGACGAAATATGGATTACATGGGATGACTTCAGGAACAATTTCGAACCATGGATGCTTGCCCCCGACAAGACTGCATATCAGGGCGTTCTGCCCCCGGAGTTGCAAGCGTTATTCGATTTGCCGGAGAGGAAATACCGCCACATCGCATATCCTTCCGATACGGTTATGCTGCCCGGCATCCTCATCTGGAACAGCCAAATGATCTTTGAATGTTTCGACTACATCTACAATCAGGCGGCCTATGAGGGAGCAGATATCATTTTGAACGGGCTTTACTGGAAAATCCCCAAAGATACAACCGGGCTGCCTGAAGTGCTCGAAGAAATCAATCATGCGGTCAGTTCGCTTGGCAGACTGCTGCGGATTCTCAATCAAATCCATATGGAGGAAGAAGATGGAAGTGATGACGCCGAATGAAACGAATTTCCGGCTCGCCGGAGCGATTCTGTTCTATCAATGCAAGTCCGGATACGGCTGCAGCAGCTCCGGACAGAAAGCTGCGGCGATCTTCCACTCTGCCCGGGAGGATGGTTCGCTGGCGCCGGGACGGGCGCTCGACATGAAAGCGCTGGAGTATTTCTTCCGGAACTCCAACGGCGCCGATCAACTGAAGTTCCAGGATTCGAAAATTCTGGCACGCTCCTGCAACAGCATCGTATGGTATGAGAAAAGCCGCCGGGCTCCGATCTATTTTCAGATTGACCGGAAAAACGAACCCGGGCGGGCGATTCTGAACAAACTTTCCGGTCGAACGGTCGTATGGCCGCCGCTCTTGTTCGTGATTATGAACGGAATCCTGTTCTGCCGCGCCTTGAAGAGCAACCGCCGCCCGACGCCGAAAACGAAACTTTACATCGCGCCTCTGACACACATCAATGAAGCGAACGGGGCGGTCTGCCTGCCGGAAGGGATCCGGTTCGACCGCGAAAGCTCTCTGGAAGAAAAGGTGAAGATGGTTTCCGAGCTGTTCTATCTGGGGACGTTCGGTCATGCGACCCACTCCATGCGGCAGATCGAACATCCCGGAGGCCACGACGGATTCTGGGTCGAATATTTGAAAAAGAAAAAGCATGACCGGTTCCCGGTTGAATTGCTGAAACCGGCCAATCAAACCCTTGGAGAAATCCTGAAATGAAACATACGGTAAAAAGCGGATTTCACACGAACCCGGTCAAAATCAATCTGATCGGAGTTGGAGGCGGCGGATCGCTGGTGCTTTCCGGCCTGGTCCGGCTGCATCTGGCCATGAAAAGCCTCGGCCATCCTTACGGACTGGATGTTGAGGTCTGGGATCCGGACAGGGTTTCCTCCGCAAACATCGGGCGACAGCTTTTTGCCGCATCGGAAATCGGGCTGAACAAAGCGGAAGCGCTCGTGAACCGCTACAACCTCGGATTCGCCTTGAACTGGAAAGCGCATCCGGAGCGTTATCACAGTAACCGGGGATTCGATGTTCTCATCGCCTGCGTGGATTCCCGCAGGTCGCGAAAGGAGATCTTCCAGACTCTTCCGAAAAAGAACGGGCCCTACGTCCTCGACGGCGGCGTCCTCGCCACATGCGGGCAGGTCATCATCGGCAACGGTTCCAAAGAGCTGCCGTATCCCTATCAGGAGCTGCCGACTCTCATCGATACCAGAATCAAGGAGAAAAATCTCCCGAGCTGCTCCCTTGCGGAATCGCTTTCCATTCAGGAACTCTTCGTAAATCAATGGCTGGCCACGGCCGAGCTGGAACTCTGCTGGCGGCTCTTCCGGAAAGGCGGACTCGACTACCGCGGATTCTACATCAATCTCGACACCGGTCGCATGAATCCCGTCCCGATTGATTGAAAAGAGACACTTTGTTCGACCCGCGCGTTTCCCGCCGTCCATGCCGACGGCGGCCGCTTCGGGGGTGTGTTCGAACAAAGTGTTTGAATGTTCAACTCAAAAGGAAGGAGAGTACAACATGAAATGTTCCGTGAGCAAAGAGGTTTTGTCGGCACATCTGCAGAAAGTCTGCAACATCGTCAGCCGCCGGCCGGTGCTGCCGATCCTCAACAACGTCCGGTTGGAAGCCGGGGACAATACTTTGATTTTGAAAACGACTGACCCGGAAATCACGATTCGCACGGAACTTCGGGCCGACGTCGAATATTCCGGCGTCACCACGCTTCCGGCAAAAAGTCTGCTGGCTCTGATCTCCAAACTTCCCGGCAGTCGCGTCGAAATCGACTGCGGCGATCGTCACCATGCCACGATCAAATGCGGCAGTGCGGAATTTCTGCTGAAAGGTCTTGATCCGGTCGACTTCCCGGATGATCCGCTGTTTGAGAAAGAATGGGAAATCCGGCTCACGCAGTCGGATTTGGCCCGCATGATCGATTCCGTTTCCTACGCGACCAGTCCGGATTGCTCCCGCAAGGTTCTCCATGGCATTTCGTTCTCCGTCAAAGACAACATCCTCACCGTTGCCGCCACGGATGGAAAACGTCTGGCGTTTGTCGAAAAAGAGGTGGAGGAAAGCGGCTGCGGCAACATCATTCTGCCGTTGAAAACCGCGCAGGAACTTCGCCGGCTTCTTTCCGAAGAAGGTTCGGCCGTCATGGAGATCTCGGAGCGGCACATTCTCATCCGGCTCAGCGACACGCTCATCTGTTCCAAACTGATTGAGGGTGTTTTCCCCAATTTCCGGCAGATCATACCGGCAAGTTTTTCAAAAGAGCTGGATGTTCCGCGCAATTCCATCATGCAGACGCTGGATCTGCTCGCGGTTCCGCTGACCGCGGACATCAGCAATGTCAAGCTGACGTTCAAACGGGGAGAGCTGGAGTTTTTCTCCCGCAATGACACCATCGGCGAAGGCAAAGACCGTCTGGAGGTCGCCTACGATTACGATGAGCCGCTGGAAATCACGTTCAATTACCAGCTCCTGCAATCCCCGTTCCGGTATGTCAAGGCGGAACAGTTCCGACTCAAAATGAACGATGCGACCAGTCCGGTCATGATTGAGGACGGAAAAGGTTTTTTCTGCATTCTGATGCCGTTGCGAGTCCGCTAACTTGAAAAATGAAAAACACCCTGTACATTATGGCGGGGTGTGTGGAAAGATTTTATGTCCACCACAAAAGAATTATGGCAGCAACTCGTTCAACACGGGCAGCTTTGTCACAGATCCGTTTCTGAATGGCACGCTCTGGCCGGAAGTCGGCGCGAACAACTCTTCCGGGAGGCGCAAGCGACTCCGCCGCTCACATATTCGCCGGTTTCGCTGGAAAACAAAAATCTGCTGCGTTCCTATCATGCGCAGGGACTGCTCCCCGGATTTCACCCGGAGGATTTCGCGGATTTGAATTCAGACGAGGCTGATTTTCTCATCCGGTGCGCCGAGGAAAACCGCTGGCTGACGGCTGACAGCCTGTCGGATCATTACTGCCGGACTGCGCGCGATACCGCGCCCGCGTCTTCGGAACAGCTTGCCTCGATCATCAAACTCGGCCGGGACGGTCATTTACGCCGGTTCTCATCGAAAACGTTGCTGAAACTGTGCCGCTTGTCGGCGGAACGGCTGATCTGGCGCGGAGAAATGAACCGCAGGAGTGCTGCCGATGTATCTGACTGAACAGGAACACGAGGCATTCATGCGCGGACGCGCCGCCGGATTGATCCCGGCGGACTATCCGCTCCCGGCGTGCGACAAGGAAATTGACGAACTGATTTGCCACATCGGAATCATGTTCAGCAGAAGAATCGCCTGTCGCAATCATCAGAGGAAACTCCGGCTTATCACCCTGTCGGCATTCACGGAAGAACATTTGAGAGCGTTCACCATTCGTTTGCCGGAAGTCAGACGGGAGGAGATTTCCGCCGTGACCGGACTTCAACAGGAACTCTTTCTGAATCCGCTGGAGGCCCTGTATTATTACTTCACATCCGGCCGGGAGATCGTTTCCGCGGAAGATCTTGCCGGACGGCTCGCTGTGGATGTGAAGCCGATCCCATTGCAGAACATTCTCAACGGTTTTGAAATGAAATATGTCCCGGCTGCGAGAGCCGGACTCGCAACGTCCAGGCAGAAAGCGGCACTGGCGGAAATGATCTGCCGCGGAACGCTTCCCACGATCGCCCGTCGGCAATGGGAGAACATGACCAGAGAGGAAGCGTCGCGGCTCATTTCATCCACACCGAAGCCCCGGGCGAAACTTCCGGTTTCAGTCGCACTCATATTGAGAGCTGTCGAACACTTGAACCCGGAGGAAAGAGAGCTGCTGGACAAACTGCTGATACAGCAAAACAACTCGGAAAGGAAAATCGCATGAAGATCGTAAACGGCAGAAAATTTGTTTCCCTGAAAGAACTCGCCGACCACCTCAACTCGGGAAAATCGGAGGAACGGTTTTTCTATGGAGTCCCGGAGCTGGCATGTGCCTGGGCGGACACCCGCGCCAAACACGTTCAAGCGACCGGAAAACCGGTGGAAGAGGGCGTGCATTTCACGATCGGCGATACGCCGGCGGAGCATCTGCTCTCACTGGAAGGTTGCGAACTGATCGAGAAGTTCGCCACCGTCGACGCTCATAATGTCCCCGTCATCACGGACGGAGCAGCCGAACTTTTCAACTGACCATAAGGAGTCGGGCGGGAATACGAGAAGCGTATTCCCGCCCCCGGAGTTATAATATGTATCTTCTTCTCACTACACCTGTTGCACTGTTTCTTCTGATCTACGGCATTTACAAGTGGCTCAAACGCCAGTCCGAACGCGAAAAAGAGTTCTGGAACGAACAGAAGATATACGGACACCCTGTCTCTCTCAAGATCTATGGATGGCTGAAAGCCGTTCTGGTTCTGATTATCCTCGGAGGAATCATGTTGATTCTGGTTTCTCTGGCTTACGGACAGGTTCCGACCTTGCGGGACTTTTCCAATCCAAAATTCCGCTGGGCCGCATGCGGAGCCGCCTTTTTCATCCTCGTTCAATGCGCCTCTCTCGGATTGATCCGGCTGATCCGGCACATCGGCACATTCAACACCGGCAAAGTCGTGCTGTTTTTTCTGCTCGTCGGAACAATCACCGCCATACTGCTTACCGGAATCTGCATCGCAGCATTCTAAGTCCCATACGAGAGGCTGATTATTCTACAATTAACTGATTGAAACGCTCCTGAATACCTGCTTGAATTTTCAAATAGATTGAAGCGGGATGTTCATTTGCGATTGAATCTGTAAACGTGAGCAGCACCTTGTTCAGCCGTTTTCGGATTTTCTGTATTTCCATCTTGACAATTCTTTCTGAAAGTCCGGCTTTAATGCCCATGCGAATCAATTTTCCCGTCGTAATCCAGCGAAAATTGTATTCGCCGTCAATTTTCATAGCCAGATGAGGCGCAAGATTTGTGGCGGGGAGCTGAACAATCTCGGAGTCGAAGGCGTCTCGAGTAAGTCGAATCTTTCGTATGCCAATCAACATCTGGATCCGGAAATTTTCAAAGAACTTTTCTTCATGCTATTGAAACACGACAAGGTGATTGCCTCGAAGCATGAATTTTCATTCAAACGAAACGAAAGTTGTACAGTTTGGATGCAAGGCAGATAGAACTTTACGTTCGTGCTTTCCCATGGGCGACCTATCGCCAGATCAAAGGGGCCATCAACCTCAATATGCTGTTGGATCATGATTTCAAGATCAAGAGTTTTATCAGAACCAGCAAAAATGCGGTCCAAATCTAGGTTTGAACAGTGCTCGTCGCCATTTTGATAACCAAGTATTTGAAATTTTTGTCGAAAGCAGAATGATATCTTCTACACTGGTGACGTTTCTGAAGTGGAATATCTTCGTTTATCGAGAACTACGGCAATGGTTCGATCAGTATTTCACAAAGCCTCAAACGATTTATTTACAAGAGAAATCATTATCATTTTTTGACCTTATCATAAATTACTTCCGATAATTTGCCTTATGAGAAAACCAGCAAGGGAATCCGCTGTATCGCCGACGAGATCCCCTTCGAAATCCCCGATTCATGGGAATGGTGCAGATGCACGGCGTTGTTTCAAATAAATCCTCGGCACACTATGCCAGACGAAATGTTGGCAGGTTTTATGTCGATGCCCATGCTGCAGGAAGGATTTCAAAACTCTCACTCCTTTGAAATGAGAAGATGGAGTAAAATTAAAAACGGATTCACTCATTTTCAGAACGGAGATATCGTTATTGCCAAAATAACACCCTGCTTTCAAAACAGGAAATCGGCGATTATATCCGGGTTGCCGAACGACTGTGGTGCAGGCTCTACAGAACTACACGTTCTGAGAGATGTTACAGGCCTTCTGTTTATGCCATTCTTTTTGTGGATTTTCAAGACACATCTCTTCATAGAGGATGGAAAAAAACATTTTACAGGAACAGCTGGACAACAAAGAATTGGTAAGGATTTTATTTCAACATATTTGATTCCCCTTCCGCCTCTCTTCGAGCAGGAGCGTATTGTCGCGAAGATAGAAGAACTTCTGCCGCATCTGAAAGATTACGACCAAGCAGAAACGCAGGTGTCGAAACTCAATACTGAATTCCCGGAGCAGCTGAAGAAATCCATTCTGCAGTGGGCGATCCAAGGAAAGCTCGTGCCACAGAATCCGGATGATGAACCGGCGAGCGTTCTCCTTGACCGTATTCGTGCTAAAAAAGCCAAGCTGATTACAGAAGGGAAAATCAAAAAAGACAAGGTGGAGTCCGTCATTTTCAGACGGGATAATTCTCATTACACCGTGCAAGACGGTAAAGAAGTCTGCCTGGATGACACATTGCCATTTGATATTCCCTTGTCATGGTCGTGGGTGAAGCTGAAGGAATTGTTGGAGCAAGCATCGACGGGGCCTTTTGGAAGTATGTTACATAAATCGGATTATGTTGATTCCGGTGTCCCCTTGGTAAATCCAGCCAACATAGTGGGAACTCAGATTTCCGATGTCGGCATTAAAAAAGTTTCTGTTAAAACTGCCGAGGAGTTACGATCATATAAGCTATTTCCCGGGGATGTAATTATTGGCCGCAGAGGTGAATTGGGACGAAGCGCGGTTGTTCCAGATAATGCGGCTGGATGGCTTTGTGGAACAGGCTGTTTTTTTGTTACTACAAATGCAACTCTCCTGCCAGCTTATCTTGTCTTTTTACTTGCGTCACCATATATTCGGGAGGCGCTCTTGGGGAAGGCTGTCGGGACGACCATGAATAATTTGAATCACGGAATTCTTGGTGATTTGCTTGTCCCGTTGCCACCAAAGCAAGAACAACATCGAATTTTGATGCAATGGGATGTGCTCATAAAACGTTTTTTTGCTTGATCAAGTTCTCATTATGAGAAGTTGAACGGCGTTGAGCGTTGCATTGACGACGAAATCCCCTTCGAAATCCCGGCTTCTTGGGAGTGGACAAGGTGCGGAATGTTTTTTCAACTTAATCCCCGCAACACCATAGCCGATGACGTTATGGTGGGATTTATACCTATGTCCTTATTACAAGAAGGATTTCAGAGTAAGCATTCCTTTGAAACAAGGAAATGGAAGGACGTAAAAAAAGGATTTACACATCTTCAAGACAATGATATCGTGATTGCGAAAATTACCCCATGCTTTCAAAATCGTAAATCTGCTGTTTTGGTAAACCTTCCCAATCATCATGGTGCGGGGACAACAGAACTTCATGTGCTTCGAGACAAAACTAAGTTTCTTTGTATGAACTTTTTCCTGTGGATATTCAAAAGCCATTTGTTTATTGAAGGTGGGAAGAAGAACTTTACTGGGACAGCAGGACAACAGAGAATCAGCAAAAACTTTATTTCAGATTTTTTACTCCCAGTGCCCCCCATTACCGAACAGAAACGCATTGTCGAGGCAATAGAATTGTTGCTTTGCAAATTGGGCATGTGATTCGTCTGCTTCCGGTAGTATTTTATCATAGAGAAAGGAGGTCTTTCACTATGATAAAAGAATTTGAAAGACACTTGAGAGCAACAAATCTCTCAGAAAACACCATCGCATCATATCTTTTCGCTGTGAGGCAGTATACCGCACAATATGATGGAGTCGCCCCAAAAGAACTGCGCGCCTATAAGGTCTGGCTGGTAGAAAACTACAAACCGAAAACGGTAAATCTCCGACTGCGCGCCATGAACTGCTATTTGGAAAGCCTCAACAAGGGAAAATGGAAACTTCCTTTTGTTCGAGTGCAACAAAAAGCATTTCTGGAAAATGTGATCAGCGAAGCTGATTACACGTATTTCAAAAAATGCCTGAAACGGGATAAGGAAAACTTCTGGTATTTTGTGATCCGCTTTCTTGCTGCCACGGGGGCGCGTGTCAGCGAACTGATTCAGTTGAAAGTGGAACATGTTCGGCTAGGATATTTGGATCTGTACTCCAAAGGCGGAAAACTCCGGAGAATATACATTCCATCTGCCCTGCAAAAAGAAGCGCTGGAATGGCTGACGCAGGAGAAGCGTCGCGACAGCGGGTTTGTTTTCCTTAACCGTTATTCTGAAAGAATCACAACGCGCGGCATCTCCGGTCAATTAAAAAAACTAGCGGTTCGGTATGGTCTGAATCCGGTGGTCGTTTATCCGCACTCATTCCGGCATCGTTTTGCTAAAAGTTTTCTGGAACGCTGCAATGACATCGCTTTCCTCGCCGACCTGATGGGACATGAGAGCATCGAAACAACCAGAATTTATCTGCGGAAAACCGCGACCGAGCAGCGGACAATTGTGGATAAAGTGGTAACTTGGTAAATTTTATCGACGCATTGTTTGCTGAAGTGAGAGGGCTTTTTCGATTTCAGCGACAATGCGCTTTTGTTCGGCAAACGGCGGAAGCGGAGTTAAGAAGTTTAGCATTACATTACGATCTATTCCTGGAATCAATCCGTTCATTTTAGCTCGTATTTTATTGACTTGCGCAGTTAAAAACAGCATTAAATATTTATTTGAGATAAGATTGTAACCGCGAATAGCCATAATCTGTCGGGCAATATGGACTTTTGTAAGGTCCAATATCGCCATTTTTCCAACTCCTGCTCCCTTGCAAACAATTAGCAGATCACCACGCAGAGCAATATTGTGGGGAGAATCTGTCCAACGGTTAATTATAGATAAGAAACAAAAATACTTGTAGAATCTCTTCAAACGTACTATATTATCAGTATGGAACTTCGAGATGCAAG